>JAABUK010000072.1_pt1 | contig 234269 bp, 149 predicted proteins | sample 5559141 | NCBI WGS metagenome assembly JAABUK01 (sample SAMN10711869, study PRJNA513367) | rock metagenome | isolation source: Antarctica rocks | place: Antarctica: Victoria Land, Pudding Butte nord | collected 2016-01-03 | reverse complement strand
ATAGTCTGTAGATGTAAATAAGTCGATCCAAGCTCTCGCGCAGGCTATCTCAATCCTCGCACAATAGCTTCACTCGACGCCCCAAGCTAGGCCCTGGTATTCCTGATCATAAGGAAACTTACTAAGATATTGTCCTCAATTTGAGTACCTTCAATGTGTTCGAAAGACTGCCAAAAGCCAACACTCTGGAGATGCTACCAGCATTTTGGCAATTTCCATGCTTCTCAGACATCACTTTTGTCTACTCCTGCTACTACTTAGAGCGTCAAGGAGTGTAATTCTAGCTCATTTACCCACTCATCCCGGCAGAGACTGAGACCGCTAAGCCAAGCATCTGCTGCATTTGCAAAATGCAAAATCATTCTGGTAAATACTCCTGATTTTCTGAGTGCCATACGGAGAGTTTGGGATTTAACACCATTCACAAGAGCCACTCTTGTGTCATAGGACAAATCACATATACTTTTATCTCAAAGCCAGCGTGGTCATAGTCCCTAACGCGTTAGGTAATTATAGCGGAGCTGCTTCGTCGGAGTGGGAGACATCCAATGTGAACAAGAGTCTTGTGCTACTTCAAGAACTGGTACACAAAGATCACGAAGCTGTGAGATATGATCACAGGGGCTAGATGATCGATGTTGGGCCCGTAAAATTCCCCTGGGGCTTAGCGGCTCGCTCCGTGACTGGTATTTTTGATATTGACAAGATTTGTATCTTGGTACTAGGACTGGGATATCATTTGCTAGCGCTAGGATCACTCTGTCTAGCTCCAAGGTATAGCGGTCCTGTCCACGTCAAAACTTGGTATGGCCAAGGTTATATGTTAGTGACAGGCCTCTTCCACAGCTTTTCAATCTTCTTGCACTAAAGCAACGAACTTCGCTAACAGCGGCTGATAAGGGTTCAATCTTTATAATAAGCTGTAAGTAGAATTTAATAAGCCCTTCTCTGCTTCAGATTGAAAAAATGTCTCGCCTTTGCGGCGCTATGTCTTTATCAGTGATTCCAGGCTCGCTTGATTTCTTCTCATTGAATATAGAACCGATACCACGGGTTGATATCACAGGTAAATGGATACATGCAATGAGGGAACATTCGAGGCGCAGCCTTGTGGCCTTGAAATATCATTTCCTCAAGAAGTACATGTTGTCATGGCTCTCAACCAGGGAAGTCGTAAAACAAGCGCACATTCATGTGCAATAGGAGGAAAGACCGAGAGCGGTGGATTGAGTCTCTTAAGTGGTCCATGGCCGAATGTCGTGCATAGTAAAGGCGTTCAGAACGGAGAATTCGGGGTGTGGCTTGCTTCAAATGTTTCAGCATGGGTGCCATTCTGCTCAGTAGTTGGCGAAATCGCAAGCATGACTGGTCAAGAGCCTTCTTCAAGGTAACATTTGCAGAATAGGCAAGGGCGGAGATGGCCATGAGCAAAGACTCAGCTGCTGAACATTGCGAGATCCCGTTATAAGCCTTTATCGAGTACGTCACCTGCAGGGCCATCTTCTGTCAAACGATCTGATTAATTGTGCAGATTGGCTTTGAATTATGCTACTCCCATATATATATCTAGCAAAGATGGTCAGAATAATTGAGTACATGAGCGATATACCAGAGTCAAACCTCGGGAAGTGTCCCTAGCAGCGGTCAGGAATTCTGTCCGGCAATCATTCTAGGTACCTAAAAGCAAGGTCGATTGTGTGAACTCCCGAGCGAGCGCCGCGCTTGATAGTGAGGAACGCTATTGTAAACACTCTGACGTACATGTAACGTAAGATTCTCTACTTGTAGTGCCTAACGTAAATACGTTTTTGGAAGCTCGAAATCGTTCTGACGGGCAAGTATGATCAATTCCTTGAGGTCTTTCTCCGGAAATAAATCGAGATACCAGCAGAGTGGAGCGTCAGGATCACCATTTGGAAGCAAACAGGGGTGACGACCACCATTCACCACATAGTCCTCCATAGCCTTAATCAACTTTGAACATGACCGACGGGGATCTCTTTCGCTGGGTCGGAAGACAGCACCTCCAGAGTGCGTGAGGTCATCGCTCAAAATCAAATCTTCTATCCTCGCTCCGGACATTCCTGTAAAGACGCCCTCCCAGGTACCCTTTGTAAGCTCTATACCGCTCAGCTTGAGAAGACGGACGTTCGCATGTCCGTTGATAAGGCCTAGAAGATCATGTCCACTGATGGCAACGCCCGTCAAGTCAAGCTCTGCTAACTTCGGCCAGGACCCCACTGTAGGGAATACGTCAGTGTAAAGATACCGTGGGATCGAAAGATATTTCCATTCATCAAGCAGCGACAATGAAAGTCTTTTGAGGCCTACCGTCTGCGCGAGGAGTGTTTGCAGAAGGTAAAGAGGCTCGTGATGATCGGCCCTATCCTCGGGATCGGTGCTGATTTGGAGGGAGAGTTCTTCAAGCAGCGAAAAAGCGTCTAACGTAGATTGCATCTGAGCATCTGTAATGTTGGAATATGTGAATGCCTCTGCTAGCAGGCCTGGTGCTTGATATCCAGTCGGCAATTGAAATCTTGTGATATTTCGATGGGTCACAGACATGGCGTGTGCAATAATATGGTAGATATCGGCCATTGATGAAGGTGGTACATCAATAGAATTACGACCACATGGACGTAGGTGGAATGGTTTCCAACTGCGAACAAGAGGGGAGCCTGATGTTCTACATTGTAGTGATGAGATATCAATGTTGTGTGGCGTGCTGACAATATAATAATGCCATAGATCATTGTTGAACACGACAGATTGTAAGTTGTTCAACCGATGGAGTCCTAAACATAGCTTTGAGAGGAACATGCCGCTTTGAAACGATTGCTGTTCGTCTTTAGCGTATTCGAGATATAGCTGGTAACCCTCAACGATGAAAGAATCACGGCTATGCTTTTGGCGCACTTCTTGGTAATTCATGGATTTCGCCGATCGTTTCTTGAGATCTTCAACGAACTCGTTGATCTCAGGATTCGGACTAGTGAATGTTCTGTGCTCCCACGAATGCGCGACACAAGTGACCTGGGAGTCAAGACCGTCATAATAATCCTCAATGCCCAGCTCTTGCATAAAGTGAGAAGTATCGTATACAAGCTCTTTGACCGCATGGCTAAGCACAGGGTGTGTCGTAATTCTCCCAAAGACCTCAACATCCTTCTGCCGGGGCGATATGTAGATCTTGTCAAAGAGAGATTGTGTAGCTAGCGAGTACCACTCTTTAGATACTAGTCTGACCTGTTTCAAGTCATACTTCTCGAAGAATTCAAGCACCATGGCTTTGACTTCATGTGGTAGATAAAGAGAGGGTTGGGATATCCAATTTGGGGGAAGTCCCCGAATGCGGCGTGATGACCTCTTAGGAGCCAGTACGGTCTGCGATGTGTTTGAGTTCGACATTGATGCGGGGCCTAAAGCCAAGGAGAAGCCGTTGGATGGTGCTGTTTCCAATGTATATTGATCTGCAGTTGGCCGCAAAACGCCGGGTGATCTGCAAAACCACCGTCAGTAAGTTTGGGGCTTGACTGCGTGGCATTACCCACTATTTTAACATTGCAAACACGGCTGCGGGGATGCCACTGTGACCTTCAATGTCAGGACGAAACGTCAAATTGCCAAGAAAGGCTGTTCGTAAACAGTGTATAGATGAATTACTTCATTCGGTTAGCCTGCCCGTCGTTGCCCTCCACTTCCGGTTTCTACGAATAGCTACCGTCACGACTCTTGAATGCTCCCTCCCCGTCAGTGAGAACATACTTTACCTTTCCAAGTATCTATCGTGATATCTGGGCCGCGATCGACGCATCTCAAGACAAAAATGCCTGGTCCAGTCTGCAAAGTACTTCCATCTTACCCAAGAACTTCGGAACACCGTGCTACAGAGACGGTCGTTTTGGATATCTGAGAATCATATCCTGTTGACATGCTTGTAGTCCTACAATCCGAGCACAGTAAGATCCAGTGCGAGACTTGGTTACCCTTTAAAAGGAATTCTTCCTTTACTTCTCGCCGGAATTCGCCCACCCATCCACAGCGCCAACGCGCATCAGACTCCCACCGATAGCTGACACTCTATTTATCTACGGCCAGTGACGTATGTCACCTAGGCTTCTCTGCCCAGGTCCTTACAATCGCCATGATTCTAGGTTGGTCCGTGAGAGATCTCTTCGCAGCTATTACCATAATCAACAAGGCGGGGGAAGCGATTGATGAGACAAGAGGGCAATATCTGCTTACCAACAGCTAATACAAGATCTATCGAGCCTGGTGAGGTTCCTGATTGCAATCAGATCTCTCAGTGTTGACCAGTCGTCGAGCTCTGAAGACAATACTCTCGGGCAAGCTATCAGTGAGTCTCCGGCTTGCATTGATATTTTCTTGAAAATTATCGATCACTATCAACTATTGACATCAGGCCAACTTGCACCGAGAGATCAATTTCGAAAGTTGAAGGGGGCCTTGGGCCACAAGGGCGACGTCCAAATATCTGGAGAGTCACTAGGCAAGACGACATTGTCTCTGAACCTCATTCTCAATACTATGTAGGTTGGGCATTCTCTGCCACAGAAGAGAAAGCCGATGACCGTTTTCACGAACAGGCCAGGCTCCTAGGCGAGGTTCAAGCTTCAATTCCTGCCCAAGACGCAGAGCAATTGCAGTTGCTACCACAAATCGAGGCATCCGCGAAAAGAGATAGTCAGCCACTAGCGTCGAAATCTCTTGTGCGCCCTTCCAAGCTCAATAGGGTTCCGCTCGCTCCAGCATGTGTGCAACGGTTGGTAGTCATGCGAGCGATAGCATCGCAGCTTCTATCCAATATTAGTCGATCAGTTGACGAATCAGAAGACGATCGATCTTCTACTTTGATTCGCAAGTTGCATGGTACCGTTTAGTGCATGCTCCAAGCACGCAAAGGCCATAGTCGTGCAAAACGAGGGCGAGAACATAATCAAAAGCTGCACGAATGATAAAAGGAGCCATATTATTCGTGCTGTATGAATGGCAGTGCGAAATCCACGCACCCAGCTCTACAACAGTTTATCCAGGGTTTCAGTTTGAGGTGGCTCTTGAGTTTCTCAATGGCTTAAAGGGGAGAGACCGGGGGCTACGTTTCCTCAAAGGACGATGTGTAGCAAGGGACCTAAACGGGTAGTTGTCCATTCAGGAAGGGTTTTCGACATGCATGTCACCTTATACTCCGATTGATCCTGCGTTGATGCACATTGTATGTCACGACAGGACCTTTAGAGTAGGTCTGGGTTCTTAGTTGCGTTCACAGAGTTATGCAATTTAAGGGCGCTTGAGCACTGCCTCAGTATCACGTGTAGATATTTAATTGCGCAATAGCTAGATGTATTGCGCAATAGCTTTCTGAATTGAGGTTTTCGTAGGATCTCAATTATGATACGTTGGACCGAAACAGTAGGCCGTCCTCGCTAGAAAGGTCGAGGGGCCGCAAGTGCAGAAGATTCCAGCTTCGTGTAGAAGGAGAACCTGTGAAGTCAACTGTCGAGTTCGAGCTCTTCGCAGTGTCACGCTCTGCCAGGTAAGTACGCAACACATTGTTGCTAATGACAAGAGAGTGCAAGCGATTCAAGCTTTTCGTTCCGGCGTAGAGATCACGGTAGAACAACGGTGGTCGCTCATCCTCCATAAGAAGGACTCTGGATTCATAGTCGGCAAGAGCTTTCCAATTGCTGTATGCTTCCATGAAGAAATTGTCGTTGCCGTATTCATTAAATAGATCATCAAACAGGATTGGATGTCCACGTCCAATAGTAGCAATGAAAGAATTGAGGCGCTAGTTTGGATTGTGAAGTTTCGTCAAGGTAGAATATGCTAGTACTGCATCGAAACAAAGACGACAGAAATACTGCTCATACGACATCTGTTTGACACGGGACGTGTCAAACACAACTTCTTGGACCGTTGCACTCAGAATGGGATGTCCTGTGATTCTTTCGAAGACCTTCATATCTTTCTGTCGAGTTGAAACATAGACTCTGTCGAATAGCGGCGTAGTCGCTAGCGAACACAATGCCTTGGATACAAGCCTAACGTTCTTAAGATCGCGTTTCTTGATGTTTCCTATGATTGCAAATTGTAGCTCTGTTGGAAGATTGAAAGTCCTGGATGCCGTTGTAGGATCAACGGGTGAAAGACCTTGAAGCCGCCTCGAGGATCGTCTAGCTAGGCAGCTATGCTGATACTCCTTGCGATCCGGCATCTTGAACGTTGATTGTAAAAAGATTTCTGAAGTGGCCTTCTCAATACTCTGGCAAAGGCCAATGCAGATGCTCAAAGACTTCTGCAATCATGTTAGCTGTGATCCCTAGACTTAGGCTGGATCTCTCGCTTACCCCTGAAGATTGATTCAGTGTGGCCAGGAGCGTTTCTCGATTTGGGTCTGTATGCGAGTGAGTTGATGAAGAAGGACTGAGAGGTCAGGAAAATAAATTGGTAAATAGAAGTGACTTCACTTCAGCCGAGCCGAGCTTAGTGCTGCGAGTTCATAACATGCCCAGGGATGTTTTGATTGCAGAATTGCTGACATCCAACCTGATATCATCTATAGAGAGAGCAAATCAGTCGATTTAACACATCTCCTTTAGAGATTGAGCTAATTACACATGGACCCCAAATAAGTCCTCATAAACAAGCACCTTCAATTAGCCTTCCCCTCAAAGATCCTTCTGTATGTAATCTTCGTACTTTTAACACATCACCAAGATCTATGGTCCTCTCACGCCAACAGCTAACTTCCTCCCAATTTTCCTCCTCTCGACACGTCACATCATGATGCCTCCAATTTTGGATTCCTTTATGCGTAGGCGCGTTGACTATATTAGCTTCCTACAGGCGCAAATGTTGCAGTGATTCCATACATCCTTGCCAGGTGCCTTCCACGAGTTTGATAGTGCAGGGTGTGAGCTGGCCTACGTGCGAACGTTGAGCAACAAGCCGCACAAGATCGAGGCATTTGACTTGAACTCCAAATGCCATAAGCGTAATGCGGAAGAGTGGCTGCGCTCTCATCTGCAGCACATGTTGGAGATCCAGTGTAATGCCGGTTTCTCGGATGAGGTACCATTCCAACCGTTCGAGATTAGTCAATTGATGCAAAAGCTTGCGAAAGCCTCCCACGACTTCTGGACGATCGATGCCAGCCTTTGGACCTGGAAATGATGCACCTACAACTTGGTCAATGGCTTATCATGCAATAGTAGATCTTTATTTGTCTCAACATTTCGGTCTTTCTGAGAGTTTTCAACCTTTGAGCTACGACACTCGGTGAAACTTGCATATTTGATTGCATAGCGTGCCCTGGCGCCCTCTCATCAGAGCTCTTCTCACACCGTCCATCAATCAATCGAGCAGGACTGTATAACGCCTTGTTTCACAAACATCGAAGTTGCACAGGGTTCACGTAGAAGTGCGTTCATCATGCCGAATTCTATGGACGGTATCTCCGCACACATTGCCATCCTTGGCAGCAAGATCTTGTGTCCATGCACAGCAAGTGTGCCCTATCTCTATTAATGGTCCAACCTCAAACGCCGTAGTTGATGCGCCGCGTAGACATCGCTCCATCAACATCATCGGAAATGGCCTTCCCAGCAGGCCGGATCTTGGGCAGTATTCCCTAACCTGGCGTCTCGTCCATGACGCTCGACATGTCGATTTTGCTGCCCTTCTTCTCAGCCTTGAAGGCTTGAATCCGAGCAAGGAGGTCAGTGTCTGGAACAACATCCTCTATCTTGAGTGACGTTCGGTTGAATGGGTCGTTGGGATCGCTAAGAAGATGAGAGCGGATGGTGGACCGATCAATGGATGTCTTGGAGGTAGGGAGAATGACAGGGTCTTCCATCAACGTGTACATCAATGGATCTGATAGGAACGTCAGTACTTTTCGAGCAAGGAACCCAAAGGCAAAAGTACCCAAAAAATCGTCAGGAATCTCCCCCAGATCCTCTTCAGCCTGATCATCCATCTCCTTGGCTTTCTTGAATTTGACACCCAACGAATTCCATGCGGCCAGCTCTTCGGGGCTCTTCAAAGACCATCTCATAAGAATCCTAGTGGCTGCTTCAAAGTTGGAAGGCTTGTAAGATCGCCCGTCTCGCGCGACTGCGAGAACGAAGTTCTCTTTCTCTCTGAGATTCAAGTAGACATCCACGAGTTCGGAAAGCAACGTCTTGGGCTCGAAGCCGTACTCTCTTGCATTCTCAACGACCAAGTCTTTGCTCTTAGCCCCAACCATAGCGTCCAGATTGTAATCCAACATGTCTGCCAAACGCTGCACGATCTCGGACTTGGTGAACGAGTCTGCCAAAGCTTCAGTGAAGAGCTTCAGCATAGCAACTGTCTCGTTCGTGAGTTGCATGTAGGATTTGGCCTTGGATTGAGCATCGGCGAGGGCTTCCTCCTTCTCGGACCGGACATTTTGTTCCATGGTAAGACCTGCAAACTTGAGCTCCTGCTGTAAATCATGTATTTTCACGAAAGCGGTCAAGGACTCGTCCAGAACGTATGTGACATCGTTCAAGAGTAAATTGACGAAGCGGACAAAGAATTCAACATCATGCTGCGCCTCATCGGACAGATGTTCTCGAAAGATTGGGTTTGACCAGATACACTTGATGATCTGAAAGATCTCGTATCGAATGTTGAATTTGTCGTAGAACTGATTATGTGTGCCTGTGTTCTCGACCTCGATGTAGAACTTCATCAGAGCATGCAAAAGATGATCGGTAGCGAAAGGTAGCGAGTTGAGCAAATCTCCAAGTATTCCTTTTGTTCGGTTGAAGACTGGCCAAATACCGTGGAACATGATAGTCACCAGGCCTGATTTGAGGTATGGGTTCTTAACGTACTCCGAGCTGCTTAAGAACGTTATACACAGCATGACCAGCTCATCGCTCTGGGTTGAAGTAATGATCTGAGGCATGTTCCGCATTATGAATTTGAAATTTCCCACAACATCCTCCAAAAAGTACTCGGGTAAGCACCTGAAGACTTCTGGCTGTTCTTCTCGCAGTGGAAGCTCCAGGGGTTGCTTTGGAAAATCATTTCCAGGAGCAACCAGTCGTAGAAGCCATACTATCACATACCGCATGAACTGCATGGAGCGTGCTTGGGTCGAGTCGTCGAGCAATACTCCCTCCACTGAATACTTGTACGATGTTCCTGTGTCGATTCGATCTTTGTACTTTTTAATAGCGCTCTCGAACATCCTGAGCTGAGTGGGATTGTTGACGAACTTGTGTCTATCAAGCTCTATCTCTTCAACATGTTTCTTCAGGCGTTTGAGATCCTTCTCAAGTGAGCTCAGCATTGAATTTGCCGCTTCTGTTCCGTAATGATGTGCTGCCAACGTTAGGAAGAAGATCTCGGAGATGAAGTTGGAAGTGCCCTCAGCTGGGTCGCTGTAGAATTCATCAGAAGCATGCTGATCAGCATTCAGCTTCGTCTCGTCCTTGATGCTGACTCTAGGGTTGCGCCTCAAATAGTCCACATCTATCCGATCGATCTTTGAGAAAGAGGCGTCCATAAAAGGTTCACATAAGCCGTCCAGGCACATCGTAACATTTATCATGAAGCCATCGGACGATACTGCCTTCTGGTCTACTTGGATCGCGCGACGCTTGTGATTGGCATTGACGCACAATGCAAACCAGTCGAGCATCTTATCTCTGGGTTCTTTGCCTACCTTGATGAACGAATTTGCGATGTTGAAAAGATCAACCTGGTGGGTTTGAGTCGTCATACGCAAAGCTCTCTGGGAGTTGAGAATGTATTGCTTGTCCCGAGTCGTTGGGCTGGAAAAATAGTTGGTCGTGACATCCCCTTGTAATGCGGAAATGGCAAAGAAAGGCCCCAATAATGTATCAAGTTCAATCCGTGCTGCTGGCGTTGAAGGCGGGAGAAACAATGGCGATTGCACGATGGCATTGACCATGGCAGGATATTGGATGAGATTTCGCAATGCCTGTCCTTGATTAGCTGCGTCGGAATTCAATCTGTGAAAGTAATTGATCTCACCATAATATAGGGTTTGTAATCATTGTTCATGTTCATGCCTGAGAGTTGTTGGCTGAGATCTTCGACCGCCCCGACCATAGCGTCCTGAACAGTATCGTCCTCGGGGAATCTTGAGATAATCTCAATCAGGAACTCGTGGTCAATGCCCCTCTCATCTTCAGGATCTTCTATTAGAAGATGCGACGTGAGAGGATTGACAGAAGAAGTGTCCACGCTATTGTGGTGTTAGCAGACGGTCATGACGTTCCCCAAAATACTACTTACCCGAACATATCGGGCATTGTAATAGCAAAAATGCAGTAGCTCATGCACAACCTTCGTGCCTCCTTAATCACATTAGACTTAGGATCATGTTCGCCACCTTTTCTCAAAGCCTTGTACTGCTTTGACACGCGCTTCCAGCATGACAGCAAATACTCCAACGGCGTGGTTCCTCCTTTTTGGTTTGAAGCTGCCTCCAGTAAAGCTTGGTCCAGTAATCCGGTGCCCAGCCTGAGAGGCTCGTTCTGCTCTTCAAGTTCGTCTCGAGTGCCCTTCAAGAATTGCATATGGTGTCCATGACTGTCTAGCCGATGGTCTGGATCTAGTGTGATTCTGAACGTGTTGCTCAAAACCCTGTCTTCCCATTGCTCTAACGTTTCCTCGGATCTTGAGCTTGGTCTTCCACTGGAAGATGATGGGCGTTTTCTAGGCGTTGTAGGTCTTCCACTTGCAGGCGTGATATTGATTTTGGAGACCTCACCATTTGCCTGCTTTATACCTAATTGCGAGAAGGGATTCTGGGGTGTTGAAGTATTGGGTGAGCTGGAGATCTTGATTTGAGGGGTTGATTGCTGTTCTTGCTCTGCTAGAGCTGAAGTAGCTTGAGGATTTGTTGCTGGCAACGCTGTAGCTACCGGACTATTGCTGCTACCCTCTCCACCGGGAGCTGGCTGCGAAGGAGCTTGGAATCCTAACTTTGCTAGACGCTTGTTTCGGATCTTTACCTGTTAGCGGTGTTTGCCACTAGGAGGACTCAGAAATACCTTGTCCGCGTCTGATATTGAGTCTGCCATAGTCTAGAGAAGTGAGCAACTACTGCTCGTGCCAGTACGTGGAAGCTGGACAGCTATGTTGTTTGAGTAAATGTCAATAGAAGACAATGGAAGTGAGGTAATCCGGCTCATTTATGATAGCCTCTTAGGTACTAAGGGCCGGACTTCCTAGGCCACAAACTCCGGCGATAGGCAGCCTTATGCAGCCTTGTTCCAGGGGCTTACTGACCCATCTGACCTAAAGTATAGAAAAATACTTCATCTATAGTTTCCAGATGATTAAGTAACACTTGCAAGTGCTAATCTGTGAATTACATGACAGGGACCGCGTGGTTCACTCTATAGGGATAATGTACAATGAGCGCAGATATACGCTGGTCTTTCATAGTGAAGACAGACCTTGTAGCATTATCGTGAAATGCCCCAGTACTCCACGCCGTGACCAAGATAAACCCAGCGAGCGCTCAATAATTCGCCCTTGCAAATCCGAACGAATCCAGCTGCCTACAACTCCTCATATCATATGCCCTCGCCTCCCTCATCTTGTCGACATCCTGGAAGAACCATCCTTGTGCATCCTCCATCATCCGATTCCTATTTCGCGTTTCTATCTGGCACTCGTACTGTAGTTGCGTGACAAACTGCGTTTCGGCTTTCCTATCCAATTCGTTCATTTTCCGGGCATTGTACTCGACCACATCCTTAGGATCCAGGTAGTAGTCGACCTTTAATCGTTGCGAGGTGCGATGTATTGTGTTTGGGGGACCAGGTTGGAAGTGTATCGAGGGCCCAGCGGGTATTGCGGAGGAGAACAGGGACGAGAGTAGTGGGAGGATGAAGAGGATCAGGAGAGGTAGTAGGTTGGATAAAGCGCTCATAGTGCTTTGCGGTCTTTCTTCGCCATTGCCATTCGCATCTCTCGGTCTTCTTCTTGGTCGTCCACCACCAAATTGATGTACTCTAAATCCTGGACCACCTCCCAAGTTGAAGACGAACTGAGGACCCGCGTCAAACATGCCTCCCCCACCACCGAATGGACCGCCCATGCCACCGCCGCCGAAAAATCTGTTGAACAGCTCTTCGGGCGAGATCTCGTCATCAAACATGGGTCCTCTTCCTCCAGGCGACCTTGCGAATCCACTGAAGGGTGATGATGCTGCAGCGGCACCTGGGCCAAATCTGTTATCTGGGTCTCCACCGAACCGGTCATATTTCTCCTTCTTCTCCGCATCTGAAAGGACTTGGAATGCCCTTGAGACCACTGTAATCCACCATCTCGGTCAGCATGTGCCATTGTAATCGCTCTGCCTAGTCCCTGCCCAAACCACTACAGAGCAACTTACTTTTAAAAGCCTCGTCCGCCCCATCATAGCCATTTTTATCCGGATGTGTCAACAGACTCAGCTTCCTATAAGCCTTCTTGATCTCCGCATCCGTCACATTCTTCTCCAACCCCAGTATCTCGTAGAAAGCCGTAGCGGCGCACTTCCGTACTCTTATCACCACTGTCTTCTGCTCGACTGTGTATTTGCGATCCTGATTCCCCTGATTATGATCTCGACTTCTTGCTGCATTGCCATTTGGTGTTGCATCGGCGCCGGAGGCCGTTGCGGCGGGCATCTCCACCGGGTGGATTGCCTTTGTAGATGGAGTCTTCCACTGGGAGAGGGTGTTCTCGGGTGGGGAGCAAGTCGTTCGATTGTGAGTACAAAGTGTCTGGCACTTGCAAGGGACAACACTAGATGTGGCCAAGACAGCTCGTTATGTAACTGCAAATTTCCGCTGCTCGGCACTCGAATCAAATCCGCGCTTGGCGCTAGCCCAAAAGGCTGACTTACCGCAAGATTCATGGCGAAGGTCAACAATACTGGTTCTAAGCTTCGCTCTGGTATTGTGAGCATTGTGATGAACCAGAAAGCCTTCTACCATAGTTAAACGAACAGTAGCAGTCTTCGACCCCCTCGGTGACCTACCATTCCCTTTTCGCGGTCGTCTACAGACCGCCAATCGCCCTTATACGACCTCCGTATCCCAGCACTATGGCAGACAAACAAGCCGAAGAAACAGCCAAACAATCCGTCATAACCTACGCCAAAACATGGGGCGGTACGCTTGACCCCTGTCCTCCCACCTCCATATCTACTAACCCTCCCATCTAGAATCACCCGTCCCCCCAACCGCCCTTGCCGCCCTCATAACAGCCCAAGCACTCCGCCCACCCCAGTTCCTCCCCATGCTCTTCCCACCCGTCCTCCTCTTGAGCACCTACCTCAACATTTACGAATACAAAGTAGATGCCGCCGGGATAAGCGCGGCTTGGTCTGGTCTCTACATCCTGTTGGCGAGGCGGAGAAAGCAGGCGCTGGGGGCTAAGTTTGGAACGAGAGGGTTGATTAGAGGGGCGACGATGGGGTTGTGTGCGGCGAACTTGGTCGCGGGGGGGTTGTTCTATGCGGTTGGGAAGAGAGAGGGGGAGGGGGAGGGCACATAGTCGAGCCATGAGAAGGGTAGAGGAGACTGTACATAAGAAAGCATTGATGGTGTTGGTACCTGTGGCTATCGTGTATAGGTATGATGTCACATATAGATGAGGGATCACAAAGCGGACCATGCAGCCCCAGCACTGTTGGTTGCGATATCTAGAAAAGGCTATTTAGTGGTGTCCGACGCGGATGCTGTGAAGATTCTCTTCTTAGTCGAGGTTTGGATATATTGTGAAACGCACGTTGGACGGACATTCGTGAAAAGGAAACAGAAGTTCTATGTCAAAGAGGTTGTTACAAATATGCCATACTTAGACGAAGGCTGCACACATGAAGCCAAAGACCCAAGCGTATTCCAAAACACGAAGCATGACAAGCAGGAACGAAGTTATGCGAACGCAAACAACTCCAAATATGTCCCAGGCAGGTGGTGTAGATAGGAAAGCAAATCGTAAGAAACCCACGGCCCTTGATGTCATCCGCAGGCATGTCTATCGAAAGGCTGCGGTAAGAATCGTACTGGATATTAAATGCTGGTCTGCTGATACGGGTCATACGTAAGGAGTTGATCCACGACACCTAGACAATTGCAGCCTCCGATCGCTTCAAAGTATGCCATAACAGACGACCTAGGCCTTCGTTATGATCAAAACTGGCCGCAGTCGCATTCTAGAGTAGAAAACATGTTGTACCATCGTCCATGCACCACCTCAATCGCACCATTCGCCCACACCACCACCACCACCGACTTCCCACGGGCCCCGAGTATAGTGTCTTACAGAATCAAGCACTTACGGCCCGACTTGCCGTCGCCGTGGCTATGCTTCCCCTTCTTCGACAATAAGGCCGAGCGTGTCGCGTGCTCGAATACCTCCCTTACTCCTTCATTGGTTTTCGCTGAACATTCAAGGTAGTGTCTTGCGCCGATCTTCTTCTTGACTTCCTCACCCTGTTGATGCATGAGTTAGCCGTAGTTCTCTCCCAGTCCGCTTCTCATCGATTCCTTGCAACGAATCCACCTCGTAGATTTGCACCAGAGCCCGAGGCCTGGGACTTTGGACCCATCTTTAGAAACGTTGGAGATCTTACCTGCTCGGGGGTCACAGGCTTCTGTGATGTCTTGTGTAGCTCCTCGATCGTCTTCTGATCATATCGGAGATCTTTTTTGCAACCAACGAGGATGATGGGGAGGCCTTGGCAGAAATGGAGGACTTCGGAGATCCACTGTAGTAGATATTTCGTCAGCAATGGTGCCCTTCATGTTGCCAATAGCAGATCATATAGCTCTCTTGAAGGGGCTGCATTTGAGTTGGTCGTACCTTCTCCTGCACGTTATCAAGGGAATCGGGAGAGTCGACGGCGAAGCAGATAAGGATGACGTGAGAGTCTGGGTATGACAGAGGACGTAGGCGATCGTAATCTTCTTGACCAGCCGTATCCCATAGAGCTAATTCAACGTGCTTGCCGTCGACCTCGACATCGGCGACGTAGTTCTCGAAGACGGTTGGGACGTAGACCTGGTGCACGAAGACGTCAATATAACTGTCGACGCCGTTTGTATTGTACGATTTGAGAAGATGTGCACAAGCTGCTTCATATTCGATGGTCTCGTGCTACCAGAGAGGGAGGGGAAAGGAAGAATGCGGACCTCTGGGAAGGTACCCTTGGAGAAGACACTATCAAAAGATTCGTCAGTCAACCTTCGAAGTGCCTGCAGAAAGTAGGCAAAGCATGCAAGGCGCGAGTGGTAGAAGCTTACATTAGAAGACATGTCTTTCCGCAGGCACCGTCGCCAACAATGACGAGCTTGCGTCGGATTTCAGCCATCTTATGTAGAGGGAAAAGTACACGTCAGCAAGCCTGTACTATTAGGCCTCTGCGGTAAATGCAGCTATAGAAGTGCTGCGACGGTGAAATGGTATGTATAAGCGGTGTTCTTGGTGTTGAACGTTGATGGTTGTCGAAAGAAGGTTGTTGAGCGATGGCTTGGTAGAGGGATCGACCTACTTCTGAACGCTTGCGGCAAAAGAGTCGTGACTTCCTCCCTATCAGTGCAAAGTGATGGCACAGATAGATGGGAATGAGAGGTTGTTCGTGTGAGGAGTGGGTTGGAGGGGAGGGGTGTTAACGCTGATGCTGTTTATCTTGCGTGGAACAGTGGGCGGAGCTGGGCAAAGGATGACTATGATTTGTTGGCGTGCCAGGCAACGGTGGGTGATCTTCACAAGGCTGGGAAGGACCCCGTTGTTCAGAAAGTACTACGATTAGGGCGCAAATGAAGTCTCGTATCCAATCTATCGTTCCAGGCTTTTACTACTTGACACTGATCCAATTTCACCTTGTCGGTCCTTTTGATTGTCGGAATTGGGCACCTTGATTCAGCTGAACCAGGCTTGGCTAGTGGCGTGTATCAGGATCCGGAGCATCCCCGGCATTAGGCTCGGGCCAAGCAATTCTTCTTTATCAACACCACTCAACCTAAGTCAAACACCTGCTTTGAATGTGCTCCAACACATCGTTGCTGCTTGCTTCTCAAGAGATAAATTCCTCGGGTGATGCAGCAAGATCCCAGGTTATTGACTGTCCTGGGGGATGTTTATGCCTTGTGTCACATCAGCAGGAAGGTGGCCCTCATCTATTGCGTTTCGACTAAGACGAGCAGTGAAGGTACCATGACGTCTAACTTCATTGATGAACTCAAGAAGAGCGAATTGGAGACTCCAAGCTTGATCGTTACTACCGATTGCCCCTGACATTTGTCGTCTTCCATACATATCTTACACACAGAGACGGTCTCGTGCATGAACTCAAAGTAAAATCGCCCTGCTCATATTTAGATGTGCCTTGTTGCTATGAGACGCAGGTTTCCGGGAAGCAGGTCAATATCTGAATGCTTGCTGTAAACCTATTGCGTGTGATAAGCGAAATGTCTGTCACCTCAAGCTGGCAACGAATGAAGAATTACAGGAAATTTGTGCCGTCGTGTTGATCCGAGCCACCAGGCCTGCCCAAGTGAGACAAGAGCATAAACATCAGTACCCGATCCTCGATAGGAAGGTACATGGTAGGGAGACTGCAGTGCCACTTCAAACAGATCTAAGAGCACCGACATCGATAGTCCCCTTTGCACATCTACACAAGACAAAACGAAGCCTTATTAGAATTGATATGGAAGAGGCCGCTTGGGTGTTAGTTCAGACTTTCTCGGAGACTCCACGCGGGCCCGCCGATCCAATTCGGCTGATGGCATACTGAAGTTGTGAAATGTGAAGCAGCTAAAGTACTTTGAACCGCCAGTGCCTCTACCTTATATGGAGAATATCATAGCAAAGGTCGCCCAATCTTGAGAGATGACCAGTTGTCGAGGGCTTTTCTGCTCATACATCAGGAGTCTAAGTTACGCTTGACTGCAGTCGAGGACTTGAGGAGGCAGAAATCCGAGAACCGAGAGCTGACTGCACAAGGATAGTCGCAGTCTTTATTTGTTGACGCCGCGATACTGACTGGCGCCGGTAAACCAAGATGGAATTACCAGCGTAAGACCTCCACCAGAGGCTGAAAATGCGCTCGATGGAGCAATGCAAATAAACCAAAACCAAACCACCACGTCAGAATGGCAAAGGACTCAAACATAACCCCAGATGCCATGCAACTGAGGGTAGCACGCTACAGAGAATCGCCTTTGAAAAATGACAAAATACGAACAAAACCACGAAACCATTGTACCAGCGTCGTTAGGAATCAAACCTAACCTGATTAAGTATTGAAACCTGACAAACGACCCACAACCAATATTCTTCCTTTCAGTTTGGGGTATCCTAGCAAGACCTGAACTACCCGAATGGTAATCGCAATTCTAAGGAACCCAGGGTATTACAGTGTCTGCATTTTGGGCATAACTACACATGTCTTTTTTGATAATTGGCAGGCGCTTAACCGAAGCCCAGAAATCAGGCATAAGAGTGTGGCGATAGAGGGAGCTATGGAAGAATTTCGCTGTGAAAAGGGGGGAAATATTCCGGTATCCTTTTCAAACGTTAAGATTGCCCAAAGTTGCACAAGAAGACTTTTGCCTATGACATAAGCAACTGCTATCGAGTGACACAATTGCTGCAATACCCAAGATATTGAGGTGTCATATGCGGATGCGGCATAGGCTTTGATCAAGAAAACTCGATCAGCTCCATGTCTACATCGCTAGCTAGCACTCTGAGCATTTTCGTCCCATCACATAGTTCCTTTGTGATGTATGTATAAGATGAGAGTACTGCCATTGAGAGATTTCTTTAGCATTCGCATATCCCCCTTTTGTATGTACGTGAAAGACCAGAGGTTCAAGGCCCAACGTCTTGATTCAACCTAGTGCCAAACACTACCCACAATCAGATGTCCCATGTTAGCATTCAAAGCACTACAAAGCCCATCACGTTAGCCACAAACGAAAGTCAACGACAAAAGTTCGATCACCCACCCCATCAGCACTAGCATTGTGGTCGTTGGCGCAGGTATCAGCATCGCACTACACACCATCAGCTCAACTTCGTCCCTAGTCAGCGAGATGGAGGGAGGATGGCATACCACACAGCAACGCGGCACAAGCATGCCGGAGTGTTCACTGCGCTTCATCTCCTTCGTTGCGAGAATGGCGGTGGCAGTGGCTGCGAGGAGCAGACTGATGAAGGTCGTGAAACGCATTGTGATGAGTGAACGATGGTCGTAGGCTTGCCTGTTGGTTGGATGCGGCCTTGGGAGAGGAGAGGAGCTTTAATTGTGGTTGGTTGATGAGGAGAAGAGAATGCTGGAAAAGGACGCCAGGTTAATATCTCCACGAGAAGACACTAGCTCCTAGATATCGATCGATATTGACCTTGCTGTTAGTCTCAACGGATATGCAAGCCCATGAGAAATGATGGTATGGCTGCCACAACATTTGTAGCACTCGATAGGCAGTAAGGTGCTGCTGTAGAATCTCCATACGTACATGTTGAGCCCTTCTCGCTGATTTGATCGCAGGAATGTCCGGAGTTGGTAACGGCCGCTACGGAACAGTATGCAGGTAGAGCACAAGGCTACGGACCGGCAGAGGCGTCTGGGGTAGGGAATATGAGGAGCCTCAATGGCAGCGTCGAGGACGAGCACGAGGTGCACACTGTACTTGCCGTGTTCGAGATATGGCTTGTCATTTGTGGAGATCAGCGCCGCAATACGCTATCATCGTACGATCTAGCACGCACTCTTATACAGTTGGTGGAAATTAAGTAGATCAACGCTGCGAATGGAATGGCATCAAACGTCTTGCACGATCGTATATCATCACCACTATCACATGGAAAGCTGTTCATACACCACACTCGTCGTGGGCCTCCTCGAGCTGAGGGCGGCACCTTGGTAGTGGTGTCAGCTTTAGACTCGAGCAGTATCTCTTTGTTCATCATAAATTTTGTTGTCAGATGCTGCACGGTGAGCGATATAATACAGATAGGGTGTATTTGGTATGGTACTTGGGATGAAAATCGCTAGTATGATGACACGTGTAGCAAGAATTCTATAAGCAAGTGCTTGTGCAATAGAAAGTAAGCTGTCATGAGATAACCACCATGCAACGCCAGTGCTAAGCTCCCTACGCTGCTCATGATAGGACCCTTGGACGAACCAACAGCAATGGTATATCTCCCCCAATACATCCGATGAATGACGAAGCGGACACGCAAATGAAAAGGAAATCCGTCTCACATAAGCTTCGTGATTAAACCCTCACTTGCCTTCATAATCGCTGGCCCATTCGCGGGCGTCCATATCATTCTGCCACACATTGCCCGTGCCATATCCCGTACCAGGCCCACTTATGTACCCCGGCTCATCGTTCTCGTCGAAGTACTCTCCACCACTACTAGCGTCGAAGCTACTCCTTCCACTGATCGCTTCCTCATCAGTCCCTGGAGGAAGCTGATCCCACTGCATCCCCTGCAAAGCGGGGTATTGCAATAGCAAGGCCTGTGGTAGAGCAAAACCACCATTTTGCATGTTGCCATTCATAGGTGGCTGAGGTACCATGCCGCCAGCTTGCATGCTCTGGTTCATCATCTGCTCGTCATAGATGCGCTGTCGTTCCATTGCTTCCTCATCCAGCAATGGCTTGATGCAGACCCTGCCGGCTTCGCTGCGGAAATGTCTGCCCAGAGCGTCTGCACGGGCGAATCGCCGGCCGCAGCCCCAGCTGCCTCCGCCACCTAGCTCGCCGCGACAGACGAACTTCTTCTCTCCGCTATGCAGACCTTCGTGCCTCTTACGATCGTGCTGGCGAGCAAAAGCTTTGCCGCAGACTGTGCAGACGAAAGGACGTTCATCGGTATGGGTACGGAGATGTGATCGAAGATTGTAGGCGCGAGTGAACTTTTTGGGGCAGAGAGTACATTGGAAAGTGGCAGGGTGCTTTTGTACCCGCTTCTCATTGCCTGAAGCTGGAGGCCGTTTGGGATCGGCGAGTTCGAGGATGTAGTCACGTTTGGTAGGCATTGAAGAGGTGGATGAGCGACGAGAGGGCGAGGCCCTCGCCCCTGGTGAAGATTCGCGAGACATGCTGGGAGAGAAGTTCGTGTCATAAGGTGAAAGGGAACGGCGGCGGTCGATGGAGGAGTCATTGGATCCAAGAGTCGAGGCATTCGAGGCGGGTGTCACAGGGCGTGAAATGTATGTATCAGATTTCGCACGAATGCGCCCTCTCCTGCCTATTGCGTTTGTCAGCATATGGAACGCGCTCTCGGCTAGCGATGAATGCTTACTACTTTCAGGTGGGCTCAATGCGTCCATGTCATTGTCAAAGCGTCTTGTCCGATCGAAGCTCGGTTGCTGTGTTGTTGGTGCAAGCTCAATATTGATCTCGGGAGCTTCCATCTGAGTGGCTTGGCCCATATCATTGGAGCCAAGTCTCTCCTCTGGCGGAAAACTAGGGAAGGCCTCGGACTGATGTGTATACATCTGGGATCCTGGACCTCCATCAAACTGATTGTTCGGGCTTGACAATGGAATAAAATGATTATTTTGTGCGAGGCCGAGCCCTTGTTCTGGGGTCATGCGAGGAGATACAAATGGGCTATGTCTGGGGCTAGATCTCTGTTGCTGAGGATCTGAGATACTGAATGACTCAATGCCGAGTGCGTTCTCTCCAAAGAGCTGTGGGTCTTGCTGCGGATGCATCATCGGCGAGTGGGCTGGCTCGAACGACTCGAAGGTATCTTGTTGCGCCAGATATGGCGAAGGGGCAGCTGAGGAAGAGACATCGGAGTATTCTGAAGGTGCTCTGCGGTGGCCTTGAAATTGCATACCATTCCACTCGGGGGCTTGCTGGCCGTTAATGAAAGCTGCGGAAGGGTCTAAAGAAGCTGAAGCGTTTCGTGAGTGGTTCGGAGACCATTGGTGACCTTGGTTCGAGACCGGCGACGTTGGCCCAGAGGAATGCGCATCAGGGGGCATGAGATTTGGGGGTGTAGGAACCATGTTCTGTGGTGATGACATGTTGCTCATTATGTCTGCGGGATTGATGTGACCTTGCGGTTGTATGTTTGTATCTAGTTGAGGGTCTAGCAAGAAGCCGCTGTCAAATGACTGCCCCTGCTTTCCACTGTACTCTTGTTGCTGAGAGAATCCTCCGAAGTTGGGGTTCAGGCCGATTGTTTCTGGTTGATACTGCTGGTTTGTCTGGTTGCCGTTTAGATGCGACGAATCTTGTTGGAAGGTAGGCTCTATACCATTCTGCTGGTAGGACTGGTCGAATCTCTGGTCAGGGAAGTCGTTACTCGGGATCACGTGCTGCTGGAATTGAGGTTGCTGTGCAGACCCGTTGAGGTATGAGGGAGTCAGGTTGTATCTGAGGCCAGGGCGAGAGGTAGGGGATATGCTCGAGCTGAAAGGTTGGGAGGTAAATGTAGATGTAGTTGGTAGATCAGTGGGGAACGATTGGTGGTGGAAATCATGCGGCGATGGCGAATGTCTTATACGTTGATTGGGCTGCTGGCCGGTCGATGAAGACCTCCCACGGTGTTGCTGCCCTTCCATCATGACTGCAGGCTGAGGTGTTCGCTTCAGACGGCTTTTCGGGCCTCAACAGGCTGTGAAGGAGGCAGCCCCTGGACAAGGTGGGGCTCTCTTAGGATCTGATCCAGTCTTCGAGAGCGATATCGTTATGGAAGAGGGCTGTGCAGAGGTGGTTGGAAACGGAGCTCTTGGAGGAGGAAGACCGATGCTCAGCAATGCCCCCGTTGAACACGAATGCTGGATTTGAGGCGGGTAGTTGGCGATCAGCGTTTGTTTCACGTTGGTGATAAACGTTTCAAGCAGGCTCAGCCGTTGTATCAGGTGGAAGGATTCGAGAGGCGAGTTCTCTTTGTCGTATCATATGTGGCGGGCTACCAGCTCACATATTCAACTGCGCAAGTTGCCGATAGAAAGCTATATCTTCCTCCGTGTAGCCTTGTGCAGCAATGGAAAGGCGGCCGATGCGAAGAAAGTATCCGTCCTTTTCTATTGCGCACTCCGTATCGACGAAAGAAGTTATTCAGGGGGATTTTGTAAGTAGTGTATCAGGGCAGTAGGACGGTGAGGCAGATCGAGTGGTTCGCTTCACATTGGCAGGACGGTAAAGGAGAGTCCTATCCATCAACATCAATCAATTAGCATTGATGTCCGGAATGGGCAAATCAACGTCGGTCTAAGCCTTGAGGCTGCGCAAAGGTTGTTTGACGTATGGGATAAGTCTGCAATACGTACACGATCGCGTTGGGGGTAGAGTCAAGATGTGTGTTTGGGTATAAGACGGCGGTAAGTGAAGTATTGATGGCGGGGTTGTTGCGCTTCACTGAGTCTGGGTATGGGGCATCAGGCGCCGAGTCGCTCTTATGTTGGAAAGTTCAGCGCTCAATAATGTAACAAGAGATAGGTGATGGGACCAGGCCAAAGATAGATTGTATCTGGCGGTAGCACGCAGCCAGGTGAGCCAGGCTCGCCAGGGGGATTCAATTGTCGTTCGCAAGCGCCTACATTGCAATCTAGCAGCCCTAAACGGCCGAAGGATCATCAACCTTGTCAGCTTGTCTAGCGGGAGGGAGGCGAAGGGAGTGCCGATATCGTAGTTGTCGACGATTCAGCCAACTATTTGACTGGGTGATGTGCGCAAGAACGTCAAGGAAAGCTTGCTGACTTCGATGCTGACTACAGTCCTTTCTCGATAGTCCGTTCGACTCAGCCTCCTTGCCAAAACGACATCATCTGTATGTTTCATTACTCTGTTCTTATGCTGCGGACCCGTTACTTGCACAGCCCCAACCTCTGCTCTGTGAGGCAGACTTCCTTCCTTATAGAAATGTTATTATGTTGTCGTTGACATTGATGAGAATGATTTGATATTGACATTTGTGAGACACTTTGTATTGCACAATTGATCTGCAGAGTCCGCTCGCTGACATCGCTCGCAATAATCCTTGCCCAAGTTGGCAGTAAGCCAATCAGATCCTCCCTATAATAGACACTGAACCAAAATACTAGCTGCACGACATGCCTTTTACCGTGAGAACAATGCTGAGCTCATGCTTTTTCTTTTCCTTTCTTCTTGTCGCGATCCTCGCTACTGCTGTCTGCTTCTTTGACCTCGGAGCTGAGAATCGATTCGCCGTCGCCGTCAGGCCCTCTGTTGACAACCCGAAGCCTCTCTTTTGGTACCGTGAACATCACCTGCACGACTCGTCTCTCTACCGCAGACTCGACATCCCATTCGTCTTCCGAAGGATCTTGGTCGTTGTAAAAGCTTCTCTCTCCTCTCTGTTCTGCGCCTTCAACATCCCAGTCCTTTGCACCTTGTCGCTTCTGCCACAACATCCCTCCTGCGCTAGCTGCTCGTCTAGGAAGTCCCCCTTCTGTATAATTACGCTTTGTTGGCGAGGACGAGGTGCTGGCGTCGTTCTCTAGGGATGTCGAGGCACTTCGTTCGATGCCAGTGAACGCACGGCGGACGCTTCCCATCCATGCCCTCGCTCGGCTATGGCTCCTTGTCGGTGATGGTTCACCAGAGCCTGCATACTCCCCTAGCAACATCTCGCCTTCTGATTGCAGCTGGGGAAATGAGGTGGCCGCTGTGGCATAAGTATCGGCTGTATTGGTTTGTCGTGCAGCCGGCAAGGTCAAAGACCGCGATCGCTGGTGCTCGGGACTGTAGCGCTGTGTCGGACCGTGTTGACTATCAAAGGGAGTCGTATCGGTAGTTGAGCGGAACGCGGTCGAGCTAAATAATGCCGCCGAGCGTTGCGACATGCTCCTACTCATGCTTCCCACTGAATGTTGGACTGAATGAGACGACAGCCCAGAGCGCGCAGATTGGTCACTGAGCGTTGACGAAGTACGATCATTCTTTTCCGGAGAGATTCTGCCGACGTTTTGTTGCATCAATGCATCTGCGGCTGTCCAGTCATTCACCCAGTTGCGAATCTCAAGTTCTCTGTCCTGAGGAGATTGTGGTGACGGTGTCCTTGAGCCAGTCAAATAGTCTCTGAAAGGGTCAAGGACTGGGACATTTGTCAATATATTATAATCCTCTCTTTGTATCATCTCATGTTGTCCCGAACCTCCGTCAAGCGGCTCCTCCTCATACTCATCCCTCTCGTCGATAGGATGGATTGTACTGAAGCCCGGAGTACGTCGCCCGTCCTCAAATCGTGAGGTGGGCTGGTACGTTCCCCTGGAATGAAGTGATCTGCGCAGGCCTCGCGTCGGACTTGGTATTTCGAAAAGCAACCCTGTCCTTTCAGCTTCGGGCTCAGCGTGGCCGGATCGCGGATATGAATGGCCCTCTCCATGCCAGTTCACAGTGGCCATCTCGCCAGCGCTTTGATCGTGGCCGTATTGGTTGGGACCAGACAATTGGAGTTGATGTGCACCAGTAGCCAAATTGCGCAGCTCTGCTTCACGATTGTCTCTCCGGCGTTTAAGTCGACGACTGTACCAGAAATACAGGACTATGGCAGCGATGATTGCCAAGAGGCCCAGAGTAAGGCCTGCTCCTAGTCCTGCGTTTTTTGCTGCATCTGTGTTTGAATCTGGAGTCTTCGACGTGCTCTGACTAACGCAAACTTTGGGATGAGTGTAGCTGGCGATCCAACTATTGGAAGTGATGTTCAGAAAGTAGGTGTTGCTGCTCTCAACAGGATTTGCTCTTTTCCTCCTAGACCCACCCGAAGCCGGTATTTGGTAGCCACCCACTACCATCATCACATCACCTGGTAGCATGGTAGCGCCGTGGCCGTAAATGCCGGAGCCAGACCCCAACCCCGGACCTGTTGGGCCGGGGATGTTCCATTGCCAATCGCCGCTACCACCATAGCCTTCTCCAAGCTTAAGTATAGCCAATTGCGGATCTGCTGATACTGTGACGTCTCCGACCCAACCACCAAATACTATAAGTCGCTTGCCATCGGACGTTAGAAGAGCGGTATGACCTGATCTCGAATTGACTGTTGGTTGATCCCTAGCAGCAAGGTCCGTGTTTGGTTCTGGTGAAGGTGAGTCTACTGGTAAGAAACTCCAACTTTGCTCGGGTAGGCTGAACAGGGCGATTTGCGACATATTGATGAACGCCTGCTGGGTGTGACCGCCGAGCAGAACGAAGTTTTGGTTTCTTGACTGGGTCTCGTTGCTATTTCCATGATTGAAGAAAGTAGGTTGGAGAGGCGTCATGGTGAAGCCTGCTTCAGCTATGGGCGGTCCTCGGCTTGTGGAGGTTCCAAGGTTATAGACTGGCGCCGACGGATTAGAGGATTGAGGTGATTCGACCGTCAACATGCTATTTGAGTATATCGCTGCTTCCGTCCAATCGTCTGCCGCTGAAGACGTCGTATTTGGGCACATCCCACCAAAGATGTACACCTCAGATGTAGCATTGGCTGTAGTCGAGAATGTAATCGCTGAAGCTAGATAGTTCGCGCCATCAAGATTGTTACTGCCATTGATTTCTCTCAACGATAGATTTAACTCTTGCCATGTTCCATTGATTGTTGAGCTTTCGTTCCTTGGGCTGAACTGCCAGAATGTCGCCGCTTGTGCTCCACCTCCGCATTCTCCTGTATACAGCAGTATGTTTCCTCCATCGTCTATTGCAGGCGTAAATGCATTGTTCTGGGCACCTTCGAGGAAAGGAAGGGTTGGCGAGATGGTTGCGTAGGGGAGATTCGTTGTGGCCAACGTATTGCTTACATTTAGGGCTAGTAGTTGGGCGACTGCTGACGCTGATTTGCCTGGCTGGAGTATGTATATGACATCTTCTGAGCTGGACGACGATAGGATTCTGGCTGGGTTGTAAGGAAAGGTAGCCATGCCAGGCTCCACCTATGCAAGGAGACGCTTGCTTGCTATCAATCACCGGGTCATACTCATATATCGTTCGGGCTTCAATGCCTTCAAGAAGTCTCCCTTAAGAATGAAAGGTCTGTATGTACACAGCGGTTGCAAGAGTGAAGGGTGGGGGCGTGCTAGAAGTCTTTACAGAGTGGGGTATGAAGGCCACGAACGGGTCGACTGTAAACAGTGGCTCATGGCTGCGTGCATCGGTCGAGGCTGGTCTGAGACCAACGCAAGTCATCCCCTTAGTTCCCTTACGACTTTTGACGATTATTGGTCGAGGAACCCTATGTTCGCGCTCGGAAGCGGGATGTTTGCAAACAGCCGTTGTAACAGCAACGCTCCCAGCCTTATCAGATCCTTGTTCAAATTCACACCCTGTGAAGCACCAAAAGGATCCTCTCAAGTTGCAGCTCCGTCAAAGCGCTTTCTCAACTGTACATCTGCAAATGATGATGTTGTGTGCCTAGAAAATGTCTGTGCTTTTTCTCGAGACTTCTACCATGTCAAAGTTCATTTGTTCCAAAGCAGTCGAGGCACTCAATGTGTGAGAACACTTAAAGATGAATACTTCCACCCAGACTTGTGAGCAAGTCTTCGACCACTTCCTACCCTGACCAGGCATACACCATGACTACACTACCCTGGGCAACCGCCTTCGCGCTGATCCTCATTACTACCGCCTTCGTAAGTCTTCCCCAAATGCACAAAGCTCCCCTCTTGACTGACACTCCCTCTGCCACACAGCTACGCCTTCTCTATATCCTGCCCGCCCTCCACCGCACCAAACCCCCAGCTCGCCAGCGCGGCACCCCAATCCACCTCCTCATCGTCCTAGGCAGCGGAGGCCACACTGCAGAAATGCTTTCCCTCCTCACCAACCTCGACTCCAACAGCTACACGCACCGGAGCTACCTTACAAGTAGCGGGGACGACTTCAGCGCCGGAAAAGCTCAGGAGTTCGAGCGTGGCCTCGTAGGCAAAGAGTTATCCGCTACTGGAAGGAGAGACTACAGCATCCATACTGTCCCCCGAGCCCGCGGAATCCACCAGTCCCTCCTCACCAGCCCGCTCACATCTCTGCACTGCCTCTACACTTGTCTACTCCTCCTTTTCAAACACCCCCAAGGCTATCCAGATCTCATCCTCACGAATGGCCCTGCCACATCCCTGATTCTCATACTCGCTTCCACTATTTTGCGCTATTTCGCTTTCCTGCCTATGCTTTCCAACCCTGGATCTGGCAATCCGAGGATCGTGGCTGGCAAGATGCGGGTTATCTACGTAGAGTCCTGGGCGCGAGTGAAGCGGCTGAGTCTGAGTGGGCGGGTTATTGTGTGGTGTGGACTTTGCGATCGGGTGCTGGTGCAATGGAAGGGGTTAGAGACGAGGGGATGGGGGGAATACAGGGGTGCTTTGGTTCGGTAGCGACTGCTTTCACAGCTAGACATGATACCAAGGCTCAGGAGAAACAATACTTACTACTTGTGCACAGGGCATGATACCCATCATTAATTGGAGAACCTTTCATTGCTGTAGCGATCTATATCAGCAGGGTACAAGCACCCGACTGCGGCTATGTAAACACAAGCTCCGAATGACCCTCCTCGGAAAGGAAGGAGGTGAAATGTGGTGCCGCCCATTGCTTTTTCTTGTGAAGATTTTGATACAGAAGACCTCCTGCGGGCATAACTTGCTTTCCTCCTCAGAGATGGAGTTGAGATGAGTTAAGGAAAAAATTTGGAGTTGACGCTGAGAAGTGAAGTCTATGATGTTGCTCGCCAAACCCTATGGTAAAAAAAAGTGGAGGTACTGTTTGCCTTCATTTGCTCTAAAAGGTAAGAAGAATGAGAATTGGGATATCCTCTCCGTGATTACAAGAAATGGTATCCGTCCCGCTGTGCGCCGACGCTGAGTGTCATGTTTATCGTCGCTTTTTTGTAAGTGGTGCATAAAGTAGTGTGTTCTTTGTGTTTCGTGATTAGGCCATTGCCAAGCCTTCGTCTTCGCTGTCTGAATCGTCCTGCTCGCCCTCTCCGTTGTATCCTGCTTCCTCTTCTGCGGCTGCTTTGGCGAGTGCTGGCCTAGGATTGAGACTCTCCACGGAGTGACGAGTCTGTGAGCCGCTCCGACCTATTGTGAGAGGAGAAATCGACTTTTCGAGAGTATGGGCGTGTGATGAGTACCCTTCCTCAACAGTTGCGGATAGCGAGGACGCCCCACTCACGACGGAGGGAATTCGAGAATGAGCGGTCGATTCCCCAGAGACGATCTGATCTGAGGACGAGGAGACATTTGGGAACATTGAGACGCTGTCTGTTGCTGAAGGAGGGCGTTGCTGGGCGAAGAAGATCGCATCATCTGGAGAAGGTGGGCAAGGCATATCACCCGCCTGCGAGACAGTGGAGCGACGACCTGTGCGTGCCATATGTTCGCGAGTTGCCCTACGATAGTTGTCCTCATGAGCGCGCTGGAAAGATTCGGCTCTCGATTCAGGCCGGTGCCACTCTGCTTCTTCGCTAAGAGCAGAAGGGGTGCCAACATGTCCTGCTGCGATGACCGATGACAATGCGAGGCTAGGTGAAGCATGAGGGTCTTCAAGATTGGTATCCACTGACGACGAACGGCTCGACTGCGATGGGCTCTGGCGACCAGTGCTCCGCTCTCTGCTTCGCATGCTGTTCACAAAGCGACGTCCAGCTCCGCCAAAGATGCCACCCAAGCTTGATGAAGAAGAATTGGGATCAACAACTGGCGTAGTTGTTGACAAGTCTTCAGCTGGTGAAGATGTATGTGGAGGCAAGACGAATTCTTTGATGGTAGAAGAAACGGGAGGACGAATGGTCTTCATGGAGTCTGCCGTGGATAAGACACGATCGGGAAGACTAGGTCGCTTAGGCTGTGGTTCACTTGCAGGCCTCAAGCCGCCACTCTCTTCGAAATATGACCGAACTTCGTTGGTTTCAGGGCTTGCTGCGAGGCTTTGCGCAAGTGGGTGTTCCGAGTTCTCGCGTGATGCTCGTAGTGCTGAATAAATCTGCTCGTCTCCCCTTAGACTAGGCCTTCGCTGATCCCTGATGCCTGCGCTGCTTTTCGAGGTAGATGTAGAGCTTGCGGATTCAGGAGCTTTGGGGTTGCTATCCGCCCTGTTGCGAGAACCACGTCCTCGTAGGACAGAGCCAACCCTCTGAAATCCGAGTTTGACGCGGTCGACAAAATTGAGTCCAACAACAGCATCTTGGACTTCTTGTGTAGAGACCTCGATCTTCCTGCCTTGGCTCTGCACTGACGGATCCGTCTCGTCGATCCAGATAGAACCGTCCGCGATGCCTTTGAGGACCCAAGGATGATGTTTGACTTCCTTCAATGTGATCCTCTTGGAAGGGTGCTTATGCAGAAGGCGCTTCAGCAGGTCCCGAAGCTCATCCTCAACTTCTTCATACTCGAGGATATCGTCAAGCCTCTTGTTCTGATTTGAAGGTGTCTTGTCGGTGTGCTCAACGCCCCTGAGACGCATCCGAGGTATGAAAACCTCCTCACGAGCAATTTTCTCGTACATTTGAAATTCATTAGTATGAACGAAGGGCAGGCGGCCGAATATCATAGCGTACAGCGTGACACCAAGAGCCCAAACATCAATCTGGCCTGTTATTGCGGGACGCTCAGGAAGTTTGCCTATCTCAAAGTATTGAGGATCACAGAGCTCAGGAGCATAGAAAGCAGGCGTGCCTACAGTCTTAGCGAGCTCAATGGCTTCATCAAGAATCGCGCTGTCAGCTTCCGGGATCTCCTCTTTGTTGTCGTCCTCTCTAATGGGTTTGCCAAGATAAGAGACCCCAAAGTCTGATATCTTGACGCGATAATCGTTGGTCCAAAGCAAATTCGCTGGCTTGATATCTCGATGGATGATACCTTGATAATGCAAGTACTCTAGACCTAGCACAGTATCTCGGAAAGCGTCGAGAGCCTGGGATAATGTAAGGCATGGAACATAGCGGAAATCTTCTTCCTCCGGGGTCCAATGAGTTTGTACAGCAATTATTTGGTCGAGTGTTGTTTTCAAAGCAAGATCCGAGGCGCTCTCCTCTATATAAGGTCCCCACATCGTACCTTCCAGATTCCCAGGGGTTGCTGGGCGTGACGAAGATGCACTAACTGGCATTTGCTGTGGCTCGATGGGGTTCGGGAGCGGTTTCGGAGTATGAGATGGGGTATCGCTTTGTGGCGAGCCACCACCTGTGAGTGCAGGGGGAGAGCGCTCACCGGGCGGGAGAAGGCCACCAAGTTGGATGGTGGCTTGGACTGGAGATTCGGCTCCAATATCATTCTCGGATTCATCAGCAAACTCTAGTGACCAATATGGATCCAGGAGTGGGGCTTGGTGCAATTGGTGGCCCTCAGACTCGAAACGTTCCCTGGCTTGGCGTTTCTGAGTCTCCAGCAGGCGAGCTTTCTCAAGGCGCCTAGATGGGGCTCCACGATTGAAACTCTCTACGGCGTGTTTCTCAAAAATTTCGTCGACATTGTTAGCATATTCGCGCTTCGTGCGTTCCATTTCGAACAACGCGATATCCTTGTCGGTTTGCTTGCGCCAGATGATTTCCCCTCGCTTGACAAACTCGAGCACCAAGTAGACTTTGCCAAACTCATCATCGTCAATGACTTCAATCAAGCTGACGACATGTGGATGACGAGCCTTCTTGAGGATAGCAACTTCCTTCCTGATCATGTCATTGGGATCTCCTGTTTTGCCTAGTCGCAGTTTCTTTGAGAAGCGTCGGACAATCTTGATAGCTACCATTTCACCCGTGTTGAGATCTCTGCCTTTCTTGACCGTGCCATGCTGACCACTGCCTAGCTTCTGCAGGATTTCGTAGTGGTTAACGGTCTTTCGGCCAGATATTGGATCGATGTCCTTCGTAAGTTTGTGAGTCCTACGATAGATTAGCAGGCTTCAGAAGCTACAATGATTAGGCCGACTTACTCTTTCGGTTCCTTGTGGTGGGAAGGATGGAGCATGGGGGTGCTGGAACGACCATCGTCCGACTCGCCAGGCCACGGCTTCTTTACGGGAAACATTGGTGAGAACAAGCCAGGACTCTGTGCGGGTGTGTTGCCAACAGTCTTGGCTCCTGAGCTAGGTTGTGGCGTACCGCTAATGTCGTTGCAATCAGGCGAGGAGAGAGGGATATTCTGTGGCGGGTGGGAGCTCCGCGTTCTTAGTGGGTGCGGTGAACCTGGATGGTAGGATGGTGGGTATTGTTGACTTTGCAAAGCTTTGAAAGACTGGTCAGGATAAGTCGGGTATTCTGGTCCTTCTCTGCGTCGAGAGATGGGTTTGGTTTGGAAATTTGGCACAGATGTTGGCCTATTGCCTCCAGGAGGGAAGCCAGGACCAATTACTGTTTGCGTGGAAAAATCCTTCCAGGAGCTGGTACTGCTGTCAGGTGATACAGAACGAGGTGAAGTTTGCCCAGGCGAGGCATGCTGAGCTCTATTACCGGGCGAGCTGCTCACCCTAGATAGTCCTGATGCCGGATTGGTTGCTAGGGCGAAATCTGCAACATTACTTCCTGCTAGAGCAAAACAATCTCCAATTCCTGGTGTTGGCCTGTCAATGTTTTCATCGCCCTGTAAATGGGACCCAGGCATATGCTGCACAGATTCCGACATTGGCGCCTGCATATATAGGGGATTCTCCGGCTTTGGTGTTCGATCCTCTGTAGCTAAGTGCACGTTTTCTTTTGCTTGTTCCTGTTCCATAGTGGGTGTATTGCTTTGCGACATGTCCTCCTTAGTTTCAATAACACCTTTCCGAATGATGTCCGCGGACGCTGGCGGAGTAATTGGCATCCTTCCGCCCACTGGAATATATTGTCCAGTACGATTTCCCACATTGTTATCCTCGCCTTTGCCAGCCATATTGCCCACTGTTTGTCTCTATTCACCAGTGCTGGTATACAATTGAGCCCAAGCGCAGAGCCAAGTCCGTTACTTCAAGATGTCATCGATGTCGGAGAAAGCTCCGCTTTTCGGCTGTCATGGTTATCCAGAAGCCCAGCAGCAGTGGCTCGTCTGCTGAATTCCAGGGGCGAAAAAGCTGCTATCACTTGGGAGGTGATTCGACTTGCAGTACCGAGGATCGATTCAGCGATACTGTGAGGTTCGGAAGATTGGGGCGCGTACGTTGGAGCCTTGATACGGTCGATTTCCAACGGCAGTATGTTTCTTATCTTCCAACAGTCCACGGGCGTGGTAAGCTCCCGAATCTTCCACAGAGTGGTGAGGTCAAAGTCTAGCAAGGGCGTATAGTGGCGCCTGAGCGATATACTTCAAGGGCGAGGAACTGTCAACGCATAAGCATAGCTCAAGGCTAATTTGAGGGCGCCCACACTGATGACATATTAGTCAAATGTTCTTTATCGCCCAAAGCATTGATGGCCCTTTCTGAGTATCTTAAAAGAAAGACTGGGTCAAGCTGTCTTGCCGGAAGTGACGTATACAATACAAATACCCTAAAGCTACCATTGGCCAAAAGACAAACGATTTCAATTAACAATGAAACAGAGAAGAATGTGCTTTTTACCCCTTTTGAATAACGAGGTGAATAGAGAAGAATTATGGAGATAGAAGCACAGGTTGCTCTGCACCACCTGGGAAAATTTCTGACCGTCGATCTGCGTCGCCGCCCCGCACCCTCGTCCAAAATTCAAAACGGTGGAAGCTTGGCCGCTTGCTTAGCACGCCTTGGGGGTCGATAAAATTTCCCGGGAGCACTGGATTGGCTGGACTGGGGCGAGAGAAGCGATCCCCAGGGCACTATCGCAGCTTAGGGCGCTAGGGACGAGAGTGTTGGGGCTATCTATGCATATCATTTTGGTACCAACCACTATAATCGCTTGTCAAAGGGACTATTTACGCCTATCTCCAATTGCGAATGGCGTACGAGTGTACCGCCCTCCTCGGGCGTGGACTGGCCTCTCATCCCGACCCGTTCGACACAATTAATGGCATACTAGCAGCTACAGCAAACCAATGGAGAGCTCTACAAACAAGGCGTTGGAAAATATATCAAAGGAGACGTTCAACAACTTTTGCCACAGACGGTCTTCATATCCGTCCACAATCGCTTGGGCCCGAGGGCGCATGACCGGTCACGATGATCGACGCATAAACCACCAACAAGTACGATAATTCGTTCGTCATCATGTCGTCGGAAGCAGGACTCAAGATTAGACAATAGTTATCTCTAGACTCTATCCTAAGTCTGGGAATGTTCTCGGGAAGTTTCCACATCGTTTGGGTGAGTGTGTATAAACACTGAATTTTGCGTGGCCAGAATTACGAGTAATGTCATACGCCCTCGGCCGTGCGTGAAGAAGCTCGCGGGCCTTGAAAATTTTAGACCCACCACTGAACAGCTACTATATATGCAACCGTGCCACATTGAGACCATTTCACATCGCAGATTCGCAGAGCTACATGATCTGAGAAACCTCCTGTCCAATCACAATCTTCATTCCTTACCCCAGACTTTTGCAAGAGACTACGCCCTTCCCCCGGCCCCAACGACCTATGAGCAGCACAGTCAGGCCACCATAATTCCAGACCATAACAGGTCCGCTCTTCACATCACTGCAACTAATCGCAACATCAGCAAGGTTGTACCTGAGCCATCAGAGCGAGCGGAAACAGCCCAACCCGCACTAATAAATCAGTGCTTTATGCAACAAGCCAGAAAGGGAACGACCCCACCTGCGAGTGAGGCCTTTTTCACAGCCAGTTGTAAGATGCGAATTTTTATTATGTCTATCGGTGACGATGACACTTGAGGCTCAACACTACGGAACGTGGACAACGTGACGGTGTCTCGCAAAATGCTCCAAATGAGGCCGTTTTCCCCCTCTCATTACATTGAAGGTCAGACGACTGGTCATGAATCATCATTGAATTCTCTCGAGTTTCAACCATGGATCTGTCACGCTTACTTCAATGTTGTGTGGCTTTCTGGGTCGCATTCGGTACCAAAGAAAGATGCTAACATTCTCAGCAATATCACGCCACATCTCAATCGGCGCTGCGGCTGTCTCTACCAAGAACATGCGATTGCTCCTTCGTTCGCGTAAGTCCTCATTGACCTCCGAAATTTGGAGCAGATCCGTGGTGGTAGTTGTTTGCACAGAGAAGTGAGATTGGACCCTGGATATCGAGCCCATGTTATTAGCACAAGGCCAGAAATACTGGGCGATACGGAGTATGAGATCGTGGTTCAATAGGCACCCCAATTTATCCCGGAGAATACGCTTAAGATGTGGATCTCTTGGTCGATAGTTGTATTTCCCAATACTTTAAGGGGTGTGAGACCCTCGTATCCTTTCCATTACACACCACTCTTCTGAATACACTTAACGTTAAGGCTTTAGTGAGATCGGGTGAGATGTATTCCGGTCATTTGATAAGTTCCACAGCCACTATGGCATGTGGCAATACTGGTGGGGTACTGTGAAACCAGAAGTTGTCCAACTAATATTTTTAGTCTTGGAAGGAATCCGATCAGCCAAATGACTACTACCTTCGGGTGCCGACATTCACGCTCGTAGTTCGGGCCCCATGCACTCGAACTACAACGTGATCCTCTAGGCCCTCGATAGTCAGGCAACAGGCCGTGAGGCCCGAGTTCTCTGTGACTGTAAATCCTTGCAAGCGACCGGAAAGTTGCCTATATATTTCACTCGGAGCCGGAGTCCAGCTCGTAAGCCACTTATTGTCCGGGAAAACTGATTGGGGTATGCGTTTGACACTCTGCGCTTTTGCCATACATGGCTCTCAGCTAATGCTGTTGACCCCTTGGAAACCATGTGAAGTGCAAAAGTGCATGTCCATTGATCTCGGCTCATGTCCCATACTTATTCATGTACCGCTCGTCATTAAGTAGTTGTTTAACTGAAACCTTGCCCCAGGTTACCTCTCTCTTTTGTAACACTCTTCTACTTTACCATCGTTTGCTTAACATAAGCTTCCGCCGGCATTAACGCGGGCCATTTTGAGGAGTTTGTCCTTGCACAGCACAATGTAATCGATCCAGAGGAGCAACTTATGAAGAATGTATTGGAGTTGATTAGACCAGCGGTAATGTCATATTATGCCTGGTATCACGGCCTTCTTACTACCTATCTTCTCCTTACCAAATCGCTCAATGTACCACTGCCTGCCCTGAACAGCTCTTGGCAGCATTGCGGTTATCTCGTTGACCACGAAAGTTCTCCCGGGCACGAATCCAAAGCCTCCCATCATCCAGAATCCACACCATTCGACCCACTCACACAGATAGTGTGGGAAGAGGACTACCCTAAAAAGGCCGTTCTCTGGTATCCTGTATACCTTCTCCACCCCCTTTCCCTTATCTTTCCCCCCTTGGGATTCTTCCTTTCTATTTTGGTCTCGTGCAGCTGCTCTCCTGATCTCACGAAGCTCGTCGTCATGGAACATGTTCCCTAAGAGGCCTATTCCGAAGATCATCATGCCCACTTCTACCCTTGCTCCTTTGCCTATCCAAGCTTCTGGGGTTGTAGGACCAAAGCCGGCAAGCCAGCCCCCAATACATGTTGCGTTGATCAATTGGAAGCCTAGAGCAGATGCCCAGACTGTGATGTGGATTGGTGACATGCTTGGGTTTAGGACTAGTGGTGCAAGGAGGGCACGGTAGATGTAGTGGATTGTCTTTGAGGAGTCAGTAATATGACCCAGCCGTCACATACATTCAGACGATTTAAGGATAAGAAACTCACAAATAAACCGGCCATAGTCCAATTATAAAAGGGAAGGCTATCAATCCCTTCCTGTGTTGGCAAGGAGTACATAATGTACAACAGCGTTATGAACCCTGGTGCTTCCATTGTTGCCCATCCAATCTTCCCTGGTACGTTGAATCGAGACTGGATAGATGTCTTGCCCATAGGGTAATATGAGGAAAGCCATTGGAAAAGCGTGGTCTGTGTAATCTCGTTTAGCAAGTGTTTTCATGTAGTCTTCGTAGCATAGGGTACATGCCATCGGAAAAAATTGCCATAGGAAGGTGACCAGCTGCCAATGCTCACGCGAGGGTGGGCACCAGGTGTCTATGATTGCCATAGCTTCCTTGTCAGCTTCAAACCCGAGATAGTAGTATACTGTCGTGCTTTTTCTCTACCAAGCAAACGATATCACCGAAAGCACCGAATGATCTACGCTGCTAAGGCGATTGGAGATTAGGGTAAGCCTAACGGAAGGTGTGGAAGCACGAAATCTTCGGGTTTGGTAGAATTTACTTCGGAATACAAAAGCCTGCGTCCGGCTGCGGAATACCTCTTTCTTTTGGTACAATCCTTCTCTACCAGATACAACCCTTCTCCTACCACTCTGAAAGACTCGACACTCTCATCTACACTGTATCGAAAGCTCACCGCAAAGATGGTTCAATCGTAAGCAGAACCTGTACCCCCGCCATATTGGACCACATACTCACCGTGGCCACAGCTCAGTCCTCGGTTTCCCTCGTATGGGAGTCAACCGTGATCTGAAGAAAGCTACAGAAGCCTACTGGGGCGGCAAGCTCTCACAGAGCGAGCTTCTTTCCGAGGGAAAGCGTCTCCGACAAGACCACTGGAAGATTCAGAAAGATGCGGGCATCGACATCATCCCCAGTAACGACTTCTCCTACTATGACCATGTCCTCGACCACATTCAGCTCTTTGGTGTAAGCAGTATTATGCATACGGATCTAATTGTGACTACAATGCTAAACGGGTGCAGGCCGTACCTGAGAAGTACTCCAAGTATAAGCTGGACCCAATTGACGAGTTCTTCGCCATGGGCAGAGGTCTTCAAAAGCCTCAAACACCTGAAGCCTCCGAAGTTGACGTGCCTGCCTTGGTAAGTAAACAACCATCTCTTTCTCGCTGTGGGATTGTACAAAATATTTATTAGTCAACAGGAGATGGTAAAATGGTTCGATTCGAACTACCACTACGTCAAGCCCACATTCCAGGACGGACAAGAATTCAAGCTGGCATCAAACCCCAAGCCTTTAGTTGAGTTCCTCGAAGCCAAGGAAGCCGGCATCACCACGCGCCCTGTCCTCGTTGGTCCCGTCACCTTCCTCGCCCTCGGTAAGGCCGACCGAGACCAGAACGTCGTGCCCATCAGCCTGTTACACAAGCTCCTACCGCTGTACGAGGAGCTCCTGGTCAAGCTCAAAGAAGCTGGTGCCGAATCGGTCCAGATCGATGAGCCTTGCCTGGTCTTCGACTTGCCCCTCAAGGTGAAGAATGCCTTCAAGCCAGCCTACGATAAGCTGTCCAGCCTCGGCAGCAAGATCCCTGGGCTTGTGGTCGCCACATACTTTGGTGATATCGTTCATAACCAGGATGTCCTCCCCTCAATGTCTAGGCTCCATGGCCTCCACATCGACGCCGTCCGACATCCGGAACAGCTCGAGACCGTGATGGGAGCTCTTGGCGAGAAGCAAGTGCTCTCAATCGGTGTTGTTGATGGTCGTAACATATGGAAGACAAACTTTAAGAAGGCTATCGAGAAGGTCGAGACTGCTATCCAGAAGCTCGGCAAAAACCGAGTCATTGTTACTTCCTCAAGCTCTCTGCTGCACACCCCCCACACTCTAGCGAGTGAGAAGAAGCTAGACGAAGAAGTTCGCGATTGGTTCAGCTTCGCGTCCGAGAAGACAAAAGAACTTGCTATCATTGCCAAAGCCGTCACTGAAGGCCCTGCCAGCGTACGCGAGCAATTAGAAGCCAACGCTAAGTCGATGGAATCGCGAGCAACTTCGAAGCGCACGAACGACCCCAAGGTCAAAGAACGTATGGCCAATGTCACAGATAACATGTACGAGCGAAAGTCACCTTTCCCCACTCGTATCGCTCAGCAACAAGATAAACTCAAGCTTCCAATGTTCCCTACTACCACCATCGGCTCTTTCCCTCAGACAAAGGAGATCAGAATCCAGAGAAACAAATTTACTAAGGGCGAGATCACCGAAAAGGAATACGAACAATTCATCGAGAAGGAGATCCAGGATGTGGTCAAGGTTCAGGACGAGCTTGAACTCGACGTCTACGTGCACGGCGAGCCCGAGCGCAATGACATGGTCCAATACTTTGGCGAGCGCCTCACTGGTTACGTCTTCACTACTCACGCTTGGGTTCAGAGCTATGGCTCTCGCTGCGTCCGACCACCCATCATCGTTGGTGATATCTCAAGGCCAGCGCCAATGACTGTCAAAGAGTCCAAGTACGCAGCATCAATTTCTAAAAAGCCCATGAAAGGTATGCTTACTGGACCAATCACTTGTCTTCGATGGTCTTACCCTCGTGACGATATCCACCAAGAGATTCAAGCTCAACAGCTTGCTCTTGCACTACGCGATGAGGTCGTCGACCTTGAGTCTGCGGGGGTATACGTCATCCAAGTCGACGAGCCAGCCCTCCGTGAAGGTCTACCTCTACGCTCAGGTCTGGAGCGTGAGAACTATCTCTCCTGGGCTGTCAAGTCGTTCAGACTCTCAGTCGCCGGTGTCACAGACTCCACTCAGATTCACTCTCATTTCTGCTACTCCGAATTCCAGGACTTCTTCCATGCCATCGCTGCGCTGGACGCGGATGTGCTTAGTATTGAGAACAGCAAGAGCGACGCTAAGCTCCTCAAAGTCTTCGTTGACGAAGCTTACCCAAGGCACATTGGGCCTGGTGTCTATGACATCCACTCTCCCCGTATCCCAAGCGAGCAGGAAATCAAGGACAGGATCGAGGAGATGCTCCATTACCTCAGCCCAGATCAACTCTGGATTGACCCTGACTGTGGTCTTAAGACCCGTCAGTGGAAGGAGACGAAGGCTGCTTTGACAAACATGGTCAATGCTGCCAAGTTCTACCGACAAAAGTATGTCAAGTCCACTTAGACTTCTTAGATGATGCTTTTCGACGAGATGTTCAACAAAAAAACACGATGGATGATTATGATCTCAACGATCACAGCACCAGCATTGCCTACGGGCAGTGATGTTTTGGCTTTGCAAAAGCTACATAGACCTGCAGCTTTCAGCCTGAAACAGCAGATCAATGGCATTGATGCCCACTCAACCGGGGACTTGAATAAGAAGCAGAGAAATTGCTTTTAAGCCTGCGATTAGCTAGACTCGAGCAAGATCATATGTATCACATTTGCACATCGAGCAAATCCCCACATGGGCATGTGAATGTCTTCAAGTTTCACTATCACTAACTAGTAACTTAATGGTCATCCATTCATCCGTCACGGTTCGAAACACATAAGTCAATGTCTAGATTGATAGATGAGTGTGCTCCTTCTACAGCTCTTCCCTCACTCTTGGCCATATTGTGCTTCAGATGTACTTGCAAGTGGCTCCTTCCGCCTGTCAACTTACGGAGGATGATTCAAGCTAATACCGTTTCTCGATTGAGAAGGAGCATCAATCAGGATTGCAGCAGACGCATTTTAATATTGCTGCTCACCTTTTTACATTGCGCCTGATGCCAGCATCTTCTAATTCGCAGCACTGATTGCTAGTAGAAAATAAATCAAGACACACACATTGTTCCGTTCTCCTTTTTCTCAAACAGCTCTATCCAGGCATAGCATTTCCACCATGGCTCCTCCGTTTTGTTGCGGCTTTCGACGGTATTCATCGCCAGAGCCTGAGCCCATCCACTTGATTGATACCTCGCAGACCAAGGGAAGATTCGCCCTGTCCAGTCACAGTGCATCCTCAACTTCAAGCCCAGTGGACGTGCGTCCAATCCAGGAAATCTTCGCCTCCGCTTCCAGAGACGAAGGCAACGATGACACCCCTACAGTTTCTGCTCGTGACTTGCCCTCACGGCGCGAAATGGCTTCAGGTATCTGCCGCAGGAGCAGCAGCCGTCATCGACTACACGAAGCTGCAAGAAATGTTCGAAAGCGAATGTCTCGTGACTCTGGCATTTCCAAGCGAAGCTCGAAGCAAGGATTAAGAAGCAGCATGAGCAAGGAGGATATGGACAGGCGAGACGAGCTGAAGCGTGCTCTACAGGAAAGGGTCCGCACGGATATACTTGAGGACGATGACACCATTTACGACAAAGACGCAGTACCCATTAAGAGTCCTGCAGTCACATGGGGTCGACATGAAGGCTTGATCCAGATCAGCCCCAAGCAGCTCAGCAAAGCTATGAGGAGGTCACATTCTCCATCAGCTTCAGTATATACTGAGGTTCACCAGCGGGAACAAACGCAAGCCTTTGCAAGCACGAACACAACCGCAACCCTTACTCGAATGCTGACCCAAAGAGCTAGCCACCTGAGCGAGGATTCCGAAGACCACACTGGTAGCGCGAAGTATATCATTCCAGAGAGAACCAAGATGACAAAAAAGTACGTTTTCGATGATGAGGACTCTCCAAGAAGAGAACATCAGAGCCGCTCACCATCTCCTCTTGGACGATCGAAGACTGTCATACGTGAAGCACCGTCGACCAAGCCGGCGGTTGCAGAATTGCTAAAGCCTCAATTCCTGGACAATGCTGAATCTCCACTCTCGCCAGACTTGCTACCCCAACGCCAAGCAAGCATTAGTGACTCGGTGGCTGGAGGTGACTGGCGTCTGTCCTTTTCGGAGAGAATATCGGAGAGACGCGGAGATTCCTTACCTACCACGCTGACTGACTCAGAGAGACAGCCTAAAGTCAGCACAACACTAGCAGGAGTTTACGACACCAGGATCAGGCCGGCCAGCGAAGAATGGCTTCACGGGGCTTCGAGGTTGCTCAGCCCTTCCATCCACCAAAAGCATCTATCAGACGAACATACTGGTGGAAAGACAACTGCAGTACCGGGACACCACTGTGATCCTAACGACGAAGAATTGAGGTTTGGTGGCATGGATGGGGAAGACGAAAGCCCTCCATATTCTGCATTCCGCACTGCCAGGAACAGTTCTGACGACAGCGAGCCTCATATATACAACATGCATGTCCCCCAACGGCTAGCCTCGAAGTCACTCCTACCTACAGTGTCGCTACCTCAGCTACTGGGCAACAACCGCCAGCGAAGCTACACCAAGGGCGACAGCGCTGACTTCTATGTTAAGCCGCAGCCACGACGGCAAGCATCTAGCCCAAGAGTCATGCCTATGGCGTGGGACAATCATCATCCACGGGACTCATCTTCTGTCTACAGCTCGCAACCAGAGAGCCTCCTCTCAAGCGGCAGAAACTCTCTTGTGCAAGGCACTTCCCTGGCAGACCGGTTCCAGCAATTCCAGGACCGCAAGTCGAGCGACGGTATCATCAGCGTTCCTGCATCACGATCAAAGTCAATTGATCTGGACAAGCTTGAGCGTCATACAATGAGTACAAGTTTTCACTCCAGCAACGAGAGTCTCACCATGAGAGAGCTTGCAGCTGCAGAGACACGTATTCAACCAATTAGCAGAGCGAAGACATTACCAAAAAACAGTCGATTTCGGGAAGACCTAAAAAGCATTTCAGACGAAACAGCTCGTACGAATCCTCCAAGACGCCGAGCCAGCAATTTGGATGGCAGCGGTGACTACCGACGCTGCTCTGGTATGCGATCTGGCTATGACGAAGCCACTTCCATCTGGGAAAAGGCTCTCCAGGAACACTCGCACGAAGACACTCTACTGGCTCGCACAAGGCTGGGAAGCAACTCGCCAGAAAAGCATCTCGAAGCCGACGAAGGACCACTGGGCACCAGACGACCTCCAAGTCGTCCACCTCTGGAGTGCTCCGGAAAACACCATGCTGTAGAGAGCTGGCCGGGTTACAGCTTACAAGCACGACTGGCCGCGTACGAGCTACCCTCGCCACCGCCTCCAACGCCTCTAGCTCCTGTCGAGAGTCGAGGCAGACGACCAACTGTTGCGAACGACCAGCGCTCTGTGTCCACAGGATCATGGTCGCGTTACCCGTCCCATACTCGCACAGAGCGAGGAAACTCCCCCGCTGGCCAAGCTGACCAAGTCTTCGCCCGCGACTTCGCTGATGTGACGCCCGGCACGCCTCCTGAGACCTCGCCATCCCTTCAGAACTCTAGATTAGGCAGCGGCAAGTCCGAAACCAGAAGCATGACCTTCAGCAAAAACATCGTCGGCTCCATCAAACGCATTTACCGCACCGAAATCCAAGGACTGGAGCGAAGGCTGCAGAACGAAGCGAGAGGCCATCGCAGCAGTATCTCTGAGGGTGGCATGCTGGAATATCCGGAATTGGAGATGGTGGGCAGCGTTAGTCCGCCGATGCCGGGTCGGGGATTGAAGACTAAGAGGAAGTTGGATAGGTTGCTTAGGGGCGGGAGTCTTTTGAAGGGGGGTAGTGAGGTGAGTGCGGGCTCTGAGGCTGATGCGGAGCAGGCTGGGATGCCAAGGGTGGAGGAAGCGAAGGTTTGGTCGCAGCATTATAGGGATTGTGTGAGGGTGCCGGCGGATCCAGGGGCTGTTTCGAGGGCGGTTAGTGGCTTTTGGGAAGGTAGTGAGGATTGTGAATCTAAGGAAGGACAGGGTGGGCGACATGAGCAGGAGTCGGGTTCATACAACCTGAGAGCGTCGACTCTGGATTTCAAGAAGAGTTTGGAGTTGGATGAGTACAGGGAGAGGGCGAAGATTGTGGGGTTGGGGGGTGGGTAGTTGTGGAGAAACGTGTGTGCGAGTAGATATCGTCTGTGGGATTGTTTGAGTCGACGTGTTGTACATTGCTATTCTTTTCCGGTAGGATTGTAATGCCTTGGATAGGCTCAATTAATTGGTGTTGGAGCGACTATCTGGCATCCTTTTCTTCCCTCGTCCGGCAGCCTGGGTATCATTCTCTCGCAACGTTGAACTATTGCTTGTGAGAACAGAATCACACCCGAGCCCACGATTCCTTACGTCATACCTTAGACTGAAAAACCCACAGCTTCGGCTTCCGAAAGCAGGCAGTGAGTGCGTGGGGAAGCACAAGGAATGCCCTTTTTTGATACGGGCGTGGAGGGCGCTTCGAGATACTTCTTTATCGAACGAAGCGGTTTTCCCAGTCGCTTGATACGGCGATGTGAAGGGAGTCGTCACAGGGTCAGTGTCCTAGGCTGTGGTCTTCTATGCTCTCGTAAAAGATTGGCTCGGTGAGTTTTCATGTAGCAGTTTATTGTGTTGGGTTGGTGTGTATGGCGTCTTTTTGGGGGGATGAATTGAGGGTTTCCTTCTGGCTAGAGAGACGGAGAGTGTCGAGGCGAATGGCTTTGGAGATGCAGTGATTGGAGATGAGAGTATGTTGACGGTTTGCACTTCAGGGATAAGTTTTATCCAACCACTTTGTTGTGAGATCAGCCTGTGAAACACGCTTTTTGAAAAATGCGGCATCGTATCATCAATCCTCGCTTTCGTACTGAAGAAAATCACTGTGAACAAGTACAAGTCTGATCGCTGACGACCGATTATTGTCTGATCGCTAACAGAGCAATGTTCTATCATGCTTCAGCTTCCCCATCAGCTATGCGCATAGAGTTCTTCCTTGCAAATCATCATGGCCGTGCCGTCCCACTGTGTTCAAACAATTAGCCCCAAAGAGCAAATTTGAAGGTTATACCGTCCAATCACAAGCCCAACATCGTCCATCGGTTTCCTTGGTCTCCTCGGTGATCTCTATACATAGTAGGATCATGTCGAGAAACAAACCAATCCAGTGAGCGATGCCAAGGTCAACCCGTCCATATCAGTCCCACATCCTGCATGGAGACAATTGTCTCAACGTTCGAGCGCTCTCCCTCCTTGTGTCAACTCTACAGACAAGTCAGCCTTGTTGCACCATTTTAAGGTCGACCCGTGCCATCGCAGTATCAAAGACCTCCGTGAACTGTCGTAAATACACCGTCTCGACGCTCGAGCTCATAACATACTTCCGTCTTTGCAGCTCTAGTCATGAATCGCTCTTGTGTGAGATCTGTAGGATTTTCGCTAACGGTAAATGGTTCAGGCAACGTTCAACAATTTCCACCGCTGATATCTTCCATGTGGAAATTGGTATGAAAATCACCTTCCTCTATCCCAGGCTTTGAATTCTTGATCAGGCGATATGCACAGTGTCTCGCAGCATTGTGGTTGATCGCAGTGGTAAGTCTATTCCAAAGCTTGGAGAGCGGCGCCACAACGCTGGAGCTCAACGAGACAACGACTCCTTTCCTGTAGTATTGCGAGTCAGGTAATGCATCAACACCAAAAGAGCCTGTATACCTCAAAATGGTCAGTCCAAGCGACCATCACACCTTCCAGCCGCAGGTTACCATCCCATACGGCAACTCCTTTGAAGATCTCTGATCCATGGTCCCAAGTTCAAACTGTCGGGAAACTCAAAAACCAATATGCAGAAAGCTCGTTCCGTCGTCGGAAGATAGTCGTGGATGTTCAAGGCTCAAAGCTCGGACCATGATCTGCTCAGGTAGTGGTGCGCGTAGACTTCCCCCATCGTACTAGGAAAGATAGTCGTAACGGATGAAGCCAAAGGGCCGTACAAGCGCTCCGAAAATTCTCCGTATGTTCGGGTCGCATGTATCGTTGTCTTGATGCATTTTCGTATTTATTGTTGACTATCGTGCGGATAGCATCAAAAGTATATTAGCCAAGGTGGATCGAGATGAAGCCGCTGAGCCATCGACGATGTGAATGGATAGCGGCTAGACACGAGGTCCAGATCTTATCAGAGGGTATGCGATTCGTTAAACGCCGATCTGTATTAGCAAGGCAATTCTCCGAACCGCTGGGACTAGACATGCTAGACCTGGGTTTAGTGGTAGCGGGTAAGAGAAAATTGGACCAGGGGGTGGAATGGGCTTCAAGCTGGTGGGCGGGAAGGCAGGTGTGAAAAGAAGCGGTGAGCACGGAACTTATCAGAATAGGGATCATAGAAGCGGGATCGAGATTTGAGAGGAGAGGAGAAATCTGAGACGTGAATAGTGGGTAGGAGGAGACAGTATATCTGCCTCTCTCAGTCTAGGTCTCATTGCGGTCGTGAGTGGTAGGTAGGAGGAATATATGTACAAGAAAGTGAGGAATAGATTCCAGAAAGGTATATCGTAGGCCAATGACAAGGCAATGCTATACTGCGTAGCTGGAAAGAAGCCCAATACGAGCTGTGTAGGCGGCCGGCGCTTGTAGAATGAAAGATCTGAAGTGTTGGCAGCCGTCAATGCATGGGACAGAATTGTCTCAACGCCTTTTGCCCGCTCCATGTGTGCCCTGTCCATGCTAGATGCCAAGAAAGTATGCCGCTTAATCGAAGCCTGAAATGAGCCGTGGAGTGAGTCGAGTAGTGTTTCGTGTGTTGGTGAGATAGGGTGTGCTGGTGGCGATGATGTGGTGAGATATTTTGAGGGTGGATGGCAGAGTAGCAACATGTATGTAAAGAGAGGGTCAATCCTCGATGGTAGGAAATCGACTGTCCCTCATTCCATTACTCGACTTTTTCTTCCATCCAAGCATCTTCTTCCACGTATGGTCATTACGATTTCTCGGACTGTGACCCCCAAAATCACTTTGAGGAGGGGTGTTTGGTGGTGTCATCGGCTCCCTCCCCGGACTTGATGCATTGGCCGAGTCGTCCGTAAGTGAATCTGGATCTCCACTTCCACTTGATGTATGAGATGTAGCACGCTGGCCTCTGGCATGGGCGGGTATTGGAGTCAAGCGACCGGTGGGATCAGAGCGATCTCCTGGATATGGAAGGTCCAGAGAGGAGGTCGGAGACGCCCTTCGTCGAGATTTACTCCTGCCTGACTTCCTCTCATTCGAGCTATCTGAATCGCCTCGTCTTCGTGGTTTTACGATGGGCAACTTGTTTATCGACATAGGATTATGGGATGGTGGCACCTCATTCAGGAATGATATCAATACAGATTCTTCCATGAGATTGTATATTATTTTCACGGCGTCTTCCAATTCGTCTGGCTGTGGGGGAGAGGTGTTGTTAGGTAGTGACAGTAGCTCCTCGCGTACATTGCTGGGTATGTTGATCTCTCGTGGTCCATCTGGTATTATGTAGGCATCAATGAGACGCTTCCACAGCATCCTTATCACTTTGCCTTCTTCCACGTCTCGCGTAAATGGCTTGCCAGCCATTTTCTTAGCCAGTGTCTCGTACCTCTCCCTGTATCGCTCGGCGTCCATAGTAAATTCGAGGTTTTCCAGGCAGTGGTTCTGTGATAGATAGGCAGTAAACGCACTGAGGGTCCATGGTGGAGGAGCCGAATTCGAGAGGACATCTGGTAGGGTGGGTCTTTGAGGGTAGTATTGACCCTCACTGTGTGCGCCGTGTTCCGATATAGCAACACTAGGTGGTCGTGAAGACCTCACGTCTTCCATCGACATTGTTTCCTCGTCGTCCGCGTCCCAGTCCGAGACCACGGCCGACTCTGGTGGAGGTGTGGCGAGATAATATGATGGTTTTGTGTCAGGTTTCCGGCGGATCATGGTTCGTTTCCAATCCCGAATTCTGGACCCTGTTCGTTCGTGTGTGGGAGACTTTCTCTTTTGTGAGCGACTGCGATCCGGACTGTATGAGATGGTTATGTCCGGACGAGCCACTTTGAAGGAGGCCTCGAAGTCTTCGAGGAAGGTTTCAAGGGATTGCGTTGATCATAGGTTGATCGGAGCACTTGGCAAGAATCCTCAACGAGATCTTGTAGCCGAGGCAGGGTATGAGGGCTTTCTTTGCAAGGGGGCTTAGATTGGTCATCCAGCGAAGGCTGCCTGGATCAAATTTACGGGCCCAGCTTCAGCAGGTACCCCGACCGCCACTGTCAAGTTTTACACCTTCTCTTTCAACGGGGGATTCGGAAGCTGCGAGTAGGCGGAAAATGGCGGAAGGCTGCAGGACTTGAAGCAGAAGGCGTGTGAAAGCCGGCAGCGAAGTGGCGTGTTTTTTGGATAGCAATGAAGGAATGAGCGTTTCCTGGGACGGCCAAAGGCAGATTTTGTTGTGTGTAGAGAGAGACAACAAAGATCAGATACGACTCAATGTGTTGGTAACATATGTCGTGAGAAGTGATGTGTTTTGCGATGCAGATGACTTATATTTTTGTGAGTGGAGAGGAGCAGAGGGGCTAAAGATATAGCGGAGAATGGAAGCTTTTCTTCCACGCTAGAAGGTTTCTAGCGCCAAAGAAGACACCAAGATCAATCTTATTTTCGGCGAATCACAATCGATATCACATGTCGCGTACATGACCATATTTCCTATTCCCTCTCCCTGCACTCCTAAGCACTATCGGTACCGAAGTTCAAGTTATGGTCTTACGGAGTACCTACTTCTTTCTTTCTTCTGCGCGACTTTTGGCGGCAATCGAGTTGCAACCATCAACCGGGTCCCTGGTCTCTGGAGGCTGAGGCAAAACTTAGATTGGAACACTAGTGACGTTCAACAAGCAAGGCAGAAGCCAACAAAAGATCAAAGGCCGCGAATTCCTCGACCAAGCTCCTGTACCTAAAAGCACAAGCCACCACCTACGATGCACTGCTCGGCAGAGGCTTTACATTGTTGGCGACAGGGGATGGCGATAACTCGCTGTGAATGCTCAAATGGCTTCAAACAGAAATCTTTTTGAGACGTTTTTTCTCGGAGAATTTGTGGACCAACGCCAACGATGCAGCCGAGACCCCACTCTCCCGAGTCAGAAAGCCGCAGGGATTACTGAGCATTGCAGCTTTAGCGCTACCCTCACAGCCTGTGATTGGTGCTAGATTGCAAGGAGGGGGCGCCGCTTTACTCGACCGCCAAAAGCGAACAAGCAGCGCGGGTCACGATTCATGCAACCCTTGCCTAGCTCAGTCGATCGTCCGCAAGACACGACACCTCATTGTTGCGCATAGTCCTACACTGGTGCAGCAGAATAGACCGAATACTATCACGCGCGCCTCTAAGCATCTCGCCGTTATGAGCCTGAACAATGCACGGGGTGGTGAAGTCTTCATATTGTGCCTCGAAAGACACTTGTATCATTTGTCTTTGAGCGCCATCGCCGGCGTCAAGCCTCGGAACCCCAAGTCAGACCTTCCCCACCTCTTCTAATAGCCTTCTAGAATCTTGCCATTTTAAGACACAGTGCAGATCCTCGCACCCTCTGCACAAACAATCCCTAAGGCTGCGCTTATAATTATCCCATTGCCGCCATTATCTTCATTACTTTAGGCAGCGAGGCCGACGCGAATAGGACGTTGATCGTCATGTCTAAGTATTTGTTCCGTTCTTGTGGGCCCTAGAACGCCGCCTTGCGGTGAGCTCGCGACAGGTTAGGACGATCTATTCAGATAATCTGGTAGGCGGGCTGTGGGTGATGTAGATCAAGCTCTAATCTTCAACCTTTTCAAAGCGGCTCTATCATGCTTAATTCTGTGCTTTAGCCTGCACTGCGCCCCCATGTACTCGTACGCGAATGCGAGAACCGGAGGTCGTCTCCAGATTTGCAGTCTCCATATCCCATCCTGCAGCTTTCATTCGCTCGATGTACTCGTCCCACTGATTTGACAATTCGATTACTGATGACTCCAGCATTTGTACTATCTTATCAGTTGCGCCTGTCGCATGTTGATCCTGGAGGCGGTGAGCGACCAAGAGCGAAAGGGCCCACGCCTTGATCTGAGCTTGAGGAGAAGCCTCCTCTTTAAGGACAATCAACGCCTCCTTCCCTGACGCATCATACCACACTAGGTATTCTTCTTGGCTGAATATCCTTGCTAGGCGCTGAAAGATAAGTTTTCCGTCGCGTATGGCGCCTGTGGTATCGTGCGCCGGCCCCAGAACGCCCAAAAGTCTCTGTAGAGGCACCCCTATTTTTGCAGTAGCAATAGGAGCCGAGCACCGCCACCGAAGGACGCCGTCCCATTCGAAGATGCGCTCTTGAATAGAAACCTCTTCAGGCGTTGGTGCTTTATTAGTCTCCAATAAGCTCGACACAACGATGTTGGCTCTTTGCCTGTTCAGGATGTGCATGCTGACAGCTCTGACTGCGGCATGATTTGTCGCCAAATGGATCGAAAGGAGGAGGATGAGACACGTCCATGTGGCCATCGGAGATGAGACGTAAGCAATAACTACGCTTCCAGCCTGAACAGCAATCATGAGTGATGGATCCTTGAAGATATCGCATACCACGTACCAGCATGCCCATTAGCGAGATTATTGTCTCTTGGCTTGAGTCCTTCTATTGGGTGGTCAGATACTCGGGCGTGTAGTGGTACTCCCAAGATGAATGATACATTCTTTTATGAAAGCGCGTGGCGATACAGGAGGGAAAAGATGATCTGGCATGACAGGATCTTTAGGCGCTTTACCACGAGACTGATAATGAGACATATCACTCACGGCATTCAACTCGCCCAAGTTCCCCCATTTTGCAAAGTGAGCACTAAGACTCGCCTTCGAGCTACCTGCTGCGACTCCGCACAAAGCTCTAAGAACGCTCGAAAAGCTCAGCAGGATCACCCTTGGGGCTTTTGGCAAGGCCGGGGAGAGGCAATCAAGTATCATTGCCGTGTCATTGAAGACATCTGCCGCAAGTCTATACATCTTACACTCTGGTTCGAGCGACGTACCGAGCCTGTGTGCAAAGAGGATGGTTGCTATCCTACCCATGCTCTCCTGGAGGACGGACAAAAGAAGTGCAGCGGTGGGAGAGGCTGTAGCATCGCCCACTCCCACACCTGTCGTTTGATTCGTCAGACCGTATTCGTTGGAAGCATCCTACTATTAGCTTTGGTACCTTCAAGTACTGCTCTTGATGACAGTAGCCCTGCAATTGAGCTCGAAAAGGCTTGCAGCGAGTCCTAGAATACGTCAATCGTACGAAGCAGCCATTGACTTGGCCATATTACGTAGATCTGATACCTAGAGAAGTTGATCATGTTAGTATCCTTGCCGTGTTGGCGAAGGCAAGGAACAATTAGAGTCCGATGGAGCATACCACATGTAGTCATCGGTAACACTTAGGGGGTAACCTGCAGGCAAGAAAACGGCAAGAAGTCGAGCCCATAAACTACCTGTTTTCTCTAGTGCCTAAGCCAGAATAAAGAAGCATCAGCCAATGTATAAGCAAGGAGTCATGACCCTGCACTCTTACGATAATATCGATTCTAGCATTGTTGGTCGAGGAGACGTATCTCGCTGTCTCATTACCCGCCTCATCGATCTCCGTAATCTCTTCCATGATTGTCTTAAGCAAGATACAGGGCTCCTGTAAGCTGTAGGAGGCAGCGAGCTTCGACCAACGATAGGGCGAAAACCCACGCTAGCAGCCAGCAAACTCGGTCACACCCGTGAGTCGGACACCGTGTGATATCTCCACAATCGTCGTTTTGATGTTACAACTCCGCGTATAAAGTTGTAATAATTACTGATACCTACAATTTTCGTATTGAGGTCTTTTTTTATGTTCTTGTACTTCACAAGTTCTACTAATTAGTCGTGTTACCCCTAAGAGATCCCTAGATCTTGACTCCGGAGTTAAAAAAAGCGAAAATTCCGGGTACTTAGCCCTAGAAGGGTTCAACCCCCAACCGCGCTCAACCCCCAACCGTTCTTCCCGTAGGACTGAGGCTTGGAAGTCCCTTCGCCCCCTAAAGAGCACCCTAGAGATTCGTCCTCCGGGCAAAAGTTGGGGATGTTCCAGGGATCGTATTTGTCGCCTAAATAATCAGCTCTGGGAGGCTCTCTAGGCGGCTTCTGATCTTCAGCCCTACGGAAAGAACGGGTGGGGGGTGAACCCTTCTACTCCGTACAGGGTGTCCGACTCAGGGGTGTGGCCCCTCGGCCATCGCAAGAACTTTTGACCTCTTTCGAAATCCACCGCTTGTGCCCAAATGGAAGTTGCCGGCAGTCCCTGACTCAAACGATTGGGTTCAAGGAGATCTCAGGAGATGATCGAAGCTACCAAGATGGATCAGCGTCATTAACGTTCGATGACCCCTGTCGAGTTATGGTGTCATTTCGGTTACCCCAGCTGTGAAGTGTGTGAATTAAAGTATTCTATGAAATCCTCACGTGGCTTCCTCGTTCGTTGACCGGTAATTTCTCCGTTCAGCGAATCAGAAACGTTCCCAGTAAATTGAACACACAGCTTTGGCAGCATCCAGACTCTCTCAAGAAAAGTCAAAGAGTCGCTCAATGCGGGCAATTGTCGAGTCTGACAGCTCATGAAATCAATACTTGGGTTACCGAAGAGGTCTGGGAAAACTACCGATACCGCGGTTGTGGAAACCACCCCACCTTGGGCCTACAGGGACCCTTTGCAATTCCTCAAACAAAGCTCAGAGCCTCAATTCTCTTTACTGTTCCACGTCTCCTTTGTCCTCTTTCCTTGTGTCTGTCGATATGCCAAACAAGTACTCTCATGCTCTTGTACTATCTCATTACGAGCATCGAGGTCTCGTTGACTTCGATCAACCCTATTACTCTCAATCTCCACCCTTCAAACCATCCAGATCTATTCCTACGTCTGACAAACCAGTAATTCAAGCGTCAAGACCGATACACGTCTCTCCACGGCCCACCCCAACAGGTCGAATCCGTATAAGCTCAATTTCCCCTCCACCTCTCGGAGCATCTCGCCCGTCACTCCGTCACAGAAGTTCTTCAATTGAGACTCAAATATACGCTCCTTGGCGTTCGCCCTCACCAGTCCCCAGGCATGAGCTACAAGGCTCCCCTGTCAAAGCTGAGGACTCCTACCTTCATGTTCGAATACCATCTCGACCCTCCACGGCACATGACGATGACGTCTACATCACACCCCATACGCCATTTCGACCATCAACAGCACACGATGATGACCAGATTACCACAGCAGATATATTCAATCTCTACAGTTCGCCTTCACCGACACCCCGGACTGATTGGAGTCACAGCTCTGCTGTCAAGGCGTTCAGGCGTGCGTCGTGGGCTTCGCGACCATCGTCAACCAATGGCCCGAGACCAGGTAGCAGGATCGGATTCTCCAACAGCCCAGAGAAGACACCCATAGCGAGTGCACAATTACTCCCATCCAGGCTCACCTCACATGAAAATTCAACAGATCCTTGGATAGAAGCCCAGGCGTTCGCCCCTAAACGCCCACCTTCACCTCCTGCAACACCTGAATCCCAGCAGAGTTTCTCAATTGGTACCATAAGTGAGCGTCCTGAGCATGAAGTACTAGGACCACCACCAGTACCAGTCCGCAGCTCACGCCGCACTCCACCAAGGTCTTCTTCCCATGATCGACCTGCTGAATTACCATCATTGGAGATCCAGCCTGAGCTCGAAGGATCAAGTGTGTCTCCCGCCATTCGTTCGCCAACATTGTCCATGACGACAAGGAAATCAGACGCCTCTGCTAGTTCGCCAGCATTCCAGCATCAGCCTGAGTCTCTGAGGTCGAGAGCAAGCTCAGTTGCTCGCTCACCAACGTTTTCCATGACGACAATGAGATCTTCGTTTGACACCTCTACCAGATCGTCAAACGGCCAGCTTCAGTCTGAGCCTCTAGAACGCCGACCATCTTCAGCATTTCACTCCCCAAACATTTCCATCAATACACGGACGTCTTCCCTCAACGCAACTACTTCACCCCCAGATTTCTCAAGATTGAGTTCTATGCCATCCAAGATCTTCTTCGATGATGATGATGACGCCGATCTTGAGTCGCTTCCATCGACGTTAGACTTCAATGTGACCCCATGGGCAGAATTGAATGCTGGTCCGGCGGTTTTTTGTAATTCTTCAAAAATGATATCTCCACCAGTGACAAGGCCACTGTCGATGATATCCACTCGCGCCTCGTCATTTGACTCGGCGGCGCCTCCACCAATCCGTCTACGTGGGTCCATCGTTCCTTCAAATACTGAGAAGCCACTACCGAAGCCACCAAGGAAATCAATATCATCGATGCTATTCTCACGCTTGGGACCTAAAGCCATTCTGTACTCTCAGACTACTTCTGGGAGGCCTACAGTGCCAGTGTCAGTATCTAGAACAGCTACGCCCTCGATACCAGCACTATTCCCAAATTACAAGGGTCAATTTCCACCGCCAGAGAGTGAGGAGATGCAGGATGGGAGACGAACGAGAGACTCGAGCATCTCGACACAAGTAAGGGGTAGAAGTGTGCCACCCAAGACTGCAGGCAATAGAAGAAAGTCGTGGTTCAAGAGTAGTCAGGTCGACAAAGTACTAGGTCGCGGTAACACAATCATTGAAAAGAACATCCAGGACATCATAAAGGCCAATCAAGCCACGATTTCGGGCTGAGCATATGGATGAGTCTCAATGACTGGGCATTTGCTAAGAGTAATTAGTGTTTGGCGATGCAGTAGGGGTGCTATGTACTGGCTTTTTCATTTCTTGCTCCAGCTTCAGAGATGGTTTATAGGCGACTGGCGATCATAGAGGGGAAAGGTAGCATTGTGATACCCCAGCATAGCGCGTGATGACATTGCTTTTTCCGAATATATGCTTTTGTGGGCTCTTGCTCTACATCATCCACCAAGATTCACCAAAGTATTGCAGCTCAACCTACATGGGTGAAACCTGAGGAAACGAAGGGCATTGTTCCTAGCTCATCGTGGCGAACAGACACGTTCCTCCTAGATCACAATACCAGTTCTACGTTGTTCCCCTCCTATGGACTCCTTCTGTTGCCGAATCTACCCTTGAAGTTATCAGCTTGTGGAGAACTTGGGATTAAGGAAAACTGGATGTCTTTACGTTCGCCTCGTGCTTTATAGCGAACTGGTAACTAGGATCAGCTGCCAATTGCCCCTTCACATGTACGAGATCATCGCCTCCACTTCTAGGCTCTTTCAGAACACCAATCGCAATAATATCCAGTGTTGGCATCCGTTCATTCCGCTTCAGAATTGACACCCCTCGTTGAAAACCACAACATCGTCATATTCTAGAAACCATCCCATATCTCAAAACCTCGAATACAATCTAATCGAACAAATCCCTTGTCCGCATTCATCACTCACTCACTCACCCACCCACACATGATGCGTCCCTGAGTATTCACCTCCCCGCTTTCGCCGCGAACTGCACCCCTCATCAGCTCTCCGGTGGTCCCGAATACTGACGGTGCCCTGAAGGCTACATCCGAATCGAAGGTTGCGCTACCTACTTTATGTCGAGGGAATCGATCTCCGGACCGAAGGACGATTATGCGCGGATAGGAAGTCTAGCAGCCCGGATGGCATTTCGTTACTTCAGGCCTGGGAGCAGCTAAGAATGAAGCGGGAGTCGGGGCGTCAGATACTCCTGCACGTTTGGGTGACTATGTGCGAAGCCCTCTGATGAAGGGGCGCCAAGGCAGGCTATGTAAATCCTTCCCGGGGGCTGATCGAGCCTTCGGGCGGTTACAGTCGATGTCCGGCGTCAAAAAAACATACCCGCTCCATCATTGGTCACTCTTCCAACTCATGCATGCAAAGACACTTGATCTATGTTTCATACTCTGGTTTGCCTAGCTGTCATGCAGGCTTCTAGTCATTATAGTACGGTTATGTATTTTCATAGAGTGCTCTGCTGCCATTAACCCCGTTAGTACAACAAACAGCAGGCCTTCACTCTGCTTAATCGGATATTACTATCTAATAGGCTTATCATGAAGCCTGCTCCCATGCATGCAGCTGCTCCGGAAGCCTCAGTCTCATGGGAAGGCAGAGCCGAAGATATGAGAATTTGATACCCCGTGAAATGGACAGCGGCTAGTTCCATAACGCTGACTAGTCAAGTGGTATGTGTACTGGTGAGTATCTAAGTCAGGCCATGAGCGCGTAGTCCTTCGACTGCCTGCATCCTTCTTTTCATCGTCCTTTCTCGTTCAATTCTCTTGCTCTTTTAGGCTGTGCCCTTGGTTTTTCCTTATCCTTCTACCACGACTTATAGCTCTTTTTTGATGATTCGGATTGATTATTTGCTCCTTCCTGTTTGACAAGTGGACGCATGCTGTGCTCATTCAAGAACCTTCTTCTGCTGTTCTCCTTCCACATTTGCACCCTTGTTTACAGTCACGTCGTACTAGCACCTCGAACCGCGCCTGCTTACGTCCCAGACCCCTCATCCACATCCGTCGTGAGGCCATTAGACACACCATTGACACAAGTACAAGATGGCTCTGGAGCTTCTGTATATGACAGTATATACAAGAGTAAATCTAATAGCCAACCGAACACCATCACAACCGCACTATTAGGGGGTGTAGAGCAGGTCTGTCTGTTTGGCGCCGCGTATACCGAAATCCCATGCACTTATACTAAGACCGCCGACGGCCCGTCTCTTGGTAGCCTGGATGACCAATGCATGCTATGGAACAGCTCCTGCTATGGAAATAGGTCCGAGGCAATCCAGACATTTTTCAATGATACACTATGGAAGATGACAGAAAAACCATGTTGGGCCACGCCTGCTTTGCCAGAATGCACCAAATACGAATCGGCTAGCATTCTATCTGAGATGGCTGAGATTGAAAATTGGATGAGAACCGATCAATGTCTCGCCGCTGGCGCAGAATTCTATGGGCCTGGGTATGGAATTGAGGAGCCACTTTACACCTGCTGCGGTATTTGCTGGATCTTGGCTGAGGACGTTGATGTGTATTACTGGCCAGAGCCCGATTCGGATAATTCCTGTCTGAGCATAGTTGGAAACGACGTCCATCCACCCCTTTATGATGCCACCAAAGACTCAAATGGAGACTATTGGGCGTGCACAGCCGCTAATGCAACAACGTCGGTTGTTATTCCATTGGGGGGACCGACGTTGGAGACCGTGCCGACGGTGCAGTCCATTATCACCATCGCCCGAATGACAAGTATCGGTTCGCTTACCTTCAAAGAGTCACTTGTCAATCCGTGGTCCCCACCGGATTGCATCGGACAGACTTCAGCGACGGCGCCGACGAGTGTATCCGTCGATGCTCGTGCTTTGCATGCTTCTATTCGTGCGCGCGGTCACTCCTTAGTGATCCCGTCATCGGTCACTCAGAGAGGCGGCTTGTTGGTCAGTACGGTAGTCTCAGGCCCATACACATTGTAAGCTCAGAGCCACAGTATCTCTAGAATCGATCATTGGCTGATTGAAGACAAGCACATCACCCTCGATCTACGCCAACTTCCATGGTATAAACGCAGCCGACCAGTGCGGACTTCGAGGCTCACAAGCGACAATAAAAACGACGATGCTTACATTCTCTCCAGGAGCGCTCTCAACTATTGCAGGACCTCTTCGTCCCCTTTTGGCAAATATCTCGACAAGGCCATTCAACTTCGCAGACTTACCATGTCCGCCACAGAGTGTAATGGTAAGTTATACTCTCCACGATGGAGTTTTGCTCAGCTAATCTGAGGCCAGGAAGAAAATTGGTACAGGCCCCGACAGGGCGAGCCATATCGACCGTTGATCGCCATCCCGAAACAGGTCATGGAGATGGACCCGTGGTACGGAAACTGCTCAGATGGGTTCTTTACAGCCTTTGATCCGCCAAGAACATTAGAGATAGTACCAGTCATGCTCGCAGACGCAACAACCACCCATGCGGTAGCCACTACATTGAAGGCATTACCAAGCCCATCACAAGATTGGGGCGCCAGGAAGACCACCAGCAATGAAGTCTCGGCAAAATCTACGCTTGTACAGAAGATGGCCCAGGCGGACAAAACAACCGACTTAGTATCTGGTCACGAAATTCAACTAGCGCCTCAACAGACGACTCCGGCGAAGGAACCTGAGCAAAATGGAAATTATTCAACACCTCCTAACGGTGATCCTGGCCAGCAGAGTGGTGACAATGGCAATCCACAACAGTGGCCAGAACCGACCACGGCGGAAGATAAGACCCTAACAGATCAGCCTTTACCCGCTTTTGATCCTGACCGTGTATTGCCCAACCAAATGTCGCAGATTGAGAGCGCACTTGCTCCAAGTCCACAGAATCAGCCCACAATGACTCAAGGTCATGGCGTCAGTCCCGACCTAACGAGCTCTCAAGTTGGTGGTCAGTACGCGGTAGCAGCCGCTTCCCCTGTGGACGGCGGCTTTGCTGAGCAAGTCAGCAAAGCAGAGTATGGCAGCGAAACAATCAACTTGCCAGCTCCAGCACTTATGATTGCCACCACAATTGCAATCAGGCCCATTTCAGATGGTGTATTGATACACGACAGCATGGTAACGGCAGGAGCGGCTGCCGTAACAAGGTCTACCTTGCCTGTCTCCATGGATCAATCTAACCATATGTATTTGGGAGGCACGTCATACGAGCTTCCCACTCCTAACGTGGCTCCAATGACTCTGCTCGATGGGGCAGTGGCAGTCCCACTTCCAAAAGGAGTTGTGGTTCAGGGCACTACACTGCTTGCTGGCGGTCCTCCACTTGCAGTATCAGGAGCTGCGATTGCACTTGATAGTTCGGACAATCTTGTCTTTCATGGTTCTCTTCCCGCAGCGACTTTATCAGTCGATCAAGCAATCGCACCCAAGAGCAAGATTGTGGAGTCATCGTCCAACGGCATTGTTACTCCGGATACGGCTTCAACTGTCGGCTTACCTACAACCTCATTCTCCCTCAGCTCATCTTCCGTTGTAACGACCAGCAAATCTGCTCCGTCAGTATCACAGATATCAGAGCTTTCGGCTGGCACCGATGTTATCACCACAAGTGAAGGCCTAGGCAGCCTAATACTCGGAGGTCTTGGAACAGGAGGGCCCCAGAAAAGCTCATCTACCGGCGCAGTGAACAGTACAAAGCAGGTGCTGACAGGAAATGCGAGTCCTGCCAAAAGCCGTTCTCCAGTGTGGAAGTGGACAGCACACATGGTTACATTGCTAATGTTCCTGCACCTGTGACTGGAAGCTTTCCGGGTTCTGGATTCGAAAAATCCTGATGCAGTACGCCCTCAGTGACGACAACGTCGTCGCCAAAATCATTGGCAAGGTGGGCCCTAGGGCTATCCCGGAGCCGCCCCTAAAACATATCCATTCTAGCGACTAGGGGCCTTTTAGGGACTCCTCCAGGGGCTAGTTTAGGAGCCCCACCTCGCCAATCATTTTGTCGATGACGAAACACCACGAAAACAACGAAGAGAAAGCCGGTGGAGGACCACCAATCATCTGTGCGAAGGAACAGTAAGCAGTTGGATCCTCGGTCAGCACGCTTCCACATGCGACAACGTGTCAGGCCATTGGACGAACCAAAAGTCGTAGCCAAGATCTTCACACTCCTTGGGGCCTTGTGGTGGACGCATCTGGCTGGTGCGACTGGCTGCGTGGCAGGGCATGCTTGCAGCTCGGCAAGGGGACGCTAAAATAGGCCAGCCGGCCCCTGAAGAAGTGTGAAGATCCTTGGAACAAAATTCCCCTCGTTCCTTTTGACCTCTCCTCACCCCCATCTCTACAACATCTTTGATCAGTGATCAGTCCGTCCTTTGTGCCAATTTTAGGTCTCTTTAGCTACCACTTTCTTTCAAGTCGCTATCCTAGAGATTAGCCTCTACATTTTCTTTGACAGAATCCACGTTCCTTTGCCCAGTGCAGAAGGCCAAATTTCCACACGACAAGTATAGCATCAGCTGCAAGTTCAGAAGATACTGAGAATTCCCTCTCATCGCCAGCCGATTGACCACATTCATTTACGGACTGAGTCTCGATCTCAAGAACCTACCAAAATAACAAAACCCACCAGGACGTACCAAACATGAGGCAATCCACCATCTTCGCCCTTGCGGCGCTTTCTGCACTTTCCGCGGCCGCTCCTTTGGAGAAGCGGGATATGCTCACAGTCGTTGACGTAGTCAACGTTGTTGAAACAGTCGATGTAACTACCACGATCTTCGTTCCAACAGGCGATCCGCGCCTTGCTGCCCAACAGGCTGCAATGAACCCGCAAGTTCCTGCTCAAGCGCCAGCAAAAATTACTACTGCGGCCCCTGCCTACCTCTCACCTCAGACCAGCGCCGTAGCTACGCCCCAGCAGGCACCTATAGTTGCTCAGGCCCAAGAGAAGGAGGCTGCGCATCCGGCTCCTGCCTCATCCCCAGCACCAGCTCCTGCGGTTGTCGCTCCCAAACCGGCCACTGTTGCAGCAGCACCTGCTGTCCAAAAATTGTCAGCCCCTGTCCAGCAACAAGCCCCACCTATACAGCAACAGGCGCCACCCGCATCTAGCCCATCAACGCCCTCCACTTCGACCTCCAATTCAGGTTCGTCCGGGGGAGCCTGCGGCACCAAAGGCGGTAAATGCATTGCCGGCGATGTCACTATATTCCAGGGAAGCGGTGCAGCAGGCTCTTGCGGCTACGAGGATCCGATTCCTTTCGGCGACAACTACTTCGCACTTGCTGTTGGTGAGTATCCTCGTGCTTTACCGCAAATCTGGGAATAGAAGTAGAGGAGAAACTGACGAAGAACAGGCATGATGGGAAGCGCCTCCAATGATGGCGGCGTATCTACTAACCCTTTCTGCAACCGTACCGCCGATATCATTTACAATGGCAATACATATCATGCTACACTCACAGATAAGTGCATGGGCTGCAATGTATGCTTCTGATTGATGGCAACTCGTAATCGTGGGTGCTAATAAGATTTAGGGAGGTGACCAGTCTCTCGATCTTTCGCCTCAACTCTTCATGTCAATGTTTGGCAAAGACACGGGAAATTTCCACAATATCGAATGGCATTTCACTAGCGATCCTACAACATAGGCTACTCAGCTTGATCTGGGGTTGGAGGACTTGAGCGAATGTTACGCACTTGCATCTTCATGGAATTGGAAATGTTATGCCTGAAAAGGTAGAAATATATTCGGAGCTGCAGAAAATTTCTGTGCCGAGGACGCCGATCATCCGATGGAGAGTGGTAACCTTTATGACTTCATTTAGATGTTGACTTCTAAAGTCAATAAGAAAATAGGAGAATGAAAAGGCTACATTTTCGAGAATCTGTGCGTGATTGAGCGGATCATAAGCTTCATTTTTGATGTCAGTGGTGTAACAAGACTTCATTATTCACCACTCCTGAGACTATGGGAAACGCGGTGACGATAGAGGACACTGTAGAGTACACTGCAGGAAGAAGCTATCCCTTGTTCTAATCTACCTGCTGTCGCGTTCGATTCTCATGTCCAGACCAACATGCAGAATGCTCAAAAGTAGGCTTCTGGCTCCATTTCCATGCTCTCTCACGCGCCCATGCAATGAGAAGCTCCCTCTTTTCGTTGATCGCAAGAAGTCCTTTAACCCCCATGATTATCGGCCGAAGAAAGTTTCGGGTTTCCCATTTCATCTCGAGAAGGCCATCACGCGTGAGAATATAATTGAAACCTCCTCTCGCGCCTCCCCACTGGCTTTGTTGCCGACTTGAGGTTCTCACGCATGGCACCTGAAGCTGCAAAAGTCGCTCCTTAAGCCTCAAACCGTAGCCGTATATCCTCATCATACACGACCATGTTGGCCTCGAGCTCTGCATTCACCGGATTCCAAGATGCCAAATCTCTGTCAGTTTCATACCCAAACGGCAGTGTATAAGGCGTCCTCTGAGTCTGGTAGCACCGGAGCGTTTACCTTCAAACAACGCGGAGTAAGCTGAGCTGCGGAGGCAAATGTCCACTCGGTCCTTGCTGGCTTGCAGTGGCGTACGAGCTGTTCTGCGACTTAGTCGTATACTCGATAGGATCGCATGCAGTCAGCGCCGGCTTTGCACCAGGAGCCGACTTTTTGTGAAAGGACCAGTGTTTCTGTGGATAAGTAGTTATAAACGAAGTGGAGGAGCCCAAGGGGCAGTTAACGGAGGAGGTCGAGGTCTGAATTGGAGAGATCGAGGGTGGAGAGTCCGTCTTCGAACCAGGGGAGGAGTGAATAGCTTTGATGACGTGTCCGTTCGTACGCACAGTCTGAGAGCTTTAGCGTATCTGGGAGAGACGATCCTCCTACGGGTGTCGGTGCGGGTTTTGGTGCGCATTTGTTCTTGTGGAAGTCGAAGAAGCGGTCTTTGTTTTTGGTATAGATCCGATATTCCGGTTTGGAGTCCATGGTAGGCTTGCGTCCATGGTTGATCTATCGAATAGCAAGAAGAGTGAGGAAGTCCAATCGGCAAAAGATTTCTCGCACGATATGACTAGACAAGTGGGAGCAGTAGGTCCTCTGCCTCGTGTATTCGTCCTTCTCGGAGTAGCTGGCTGTGAGCGTCAACGAGAAAGGAGATCGTGAGTCTACTGTGCTCTTGCCTTCGATGGAGCCTTTTGAATCTGATGTAATACTTTTGTACTTCAATGACTTCAATATTCCTCCGAGAGATGTCGAACAATTGTCGAACAGCATCGAGGGTCCAACCATGAGGCACACCGGGCCCGTAGCTATGCTGATAAAGCTGAACAGTCTTGCGAAACAGTGTAGAGAATGTGCGGTATTGCGGAAGGCCATCCACTGATGCTTTGAAACGAGAGTTGACTTGTCGACTAGCCAGCAAAGTCAAGGGGTCGAGATTGCGGAGAACGAGCGGCAGCATTTCGCTGGGAAGAAAAGGAACTCCAGTCATCATTTCTCTTCTCGTGCTTGAAGTCCTTCCTCCTTTGGGTGTCTAGCCCTTCTTATAGGCGAGTTCGATACGAGGTGCCGGCCCCTTGCATTTAAGAGTTTGAAGTAGCAACAGGCAACAGGCAACAGAGACAGAAAACAGAGAGAAAGATCATGAATCATCCTTTGCGAACTCCAATAGCCGTTCAACTATTTCAACCCCTGCGCTCCCTACGCGCAAACCCTATCGCTCTCGCTTGAGGGTAATTAAGCAAAACGTCAAAGAAGAATTCGTAATCAATAACTGCACCATCTCGAACAACAGTAAACAGCTCCGCTGCTCTGGCAAGCCCGAACACTCGGCCTTGCCTAGGCTTTTGGCCTTCCTCGTACTTTTGAATGATGGCTTTGAACTTCGTTTGATACGCCTCATATTCCGGCAAGCTATCCACGCAAGCTTTGATGCAGGAATTCACTTCTCGACAGCATAGAAGCGTGAGAGAGTCTAGGTTGGAGATGATGGGCGGGAGGAGCTCGAAAGGGAGTGGGGCGAGATGGTCGGGTTGCATGTTGGATTGAAGTACAGAGGCTTGGAAAAGGGGTTGTAGAGATAGAGATGTTTGGTCAAGGCTTTGGTGGCGGGAGAGGCGTGATTTCACCCGAGGGGTACCTCAGCAGTTCTCTGCTCTGTTATTCGGCTTGCTACCTATATGGTATAAAAACATTCGACTGTCTTTCCCTATAATTGGCTTTGCACATTACTCGTCATGGCTTCATCACCTAATGGCCAGCCACACTCTACGGCTGTATGATCAGCCCAATCTAGTCACCATTCGTCTTGCTGACCCCGCATAGCCAATACCTATCTCACGCCTGACAGAGATCGCAGAGGATGTACGTTGATCAGTCACCTATGTCTCCTCACGAGCGTATCCATACTAAGAAACTTAGGCATGCACATCCTCCTTCCAATCAACCACAAGCTACGACCACGCTAGCGCCTCATCCTGGAACAGCACTATAATAAACCGCATCCTCGAAAGCCTGATCATCGCAACCTCGCACGACGGGCAACCACCACTCTACAAATTCTCCGTCAACAGCACCATCATCCAGCACGGTCTGGATCCTGTTCCTGATGATGAGGACTCCACGCTCGGAGCGGACGAAGGTCGAGGGGGTTCGTTGAAAAAGAGGGGAATGCATTCTGCATCTGGTGCGTACTGGAACAATGATAAGGATGGGATGTGGAGCTTCAAGTACGAGAAGGCTGAGTCGAAGGGATTTGATGTTGTTGTCAGTATAATATGGATTGAGGTTCTTTGAGAAAGTAATAGAGGAAAGGGTTCCACCGCAGGCATGTCAAAGTTGGACCAAAGGCAGTGAATGGGCAGGCGTCTGCTAATTTTCTAGCCATCATCGTTGGTACCAAGATCTATTCACTGAACCTCAACCCTCCGTTAGCACACACCACGGATCCAGTGGACCACCCAGCATCCTCTGAGCAAAGCATAGCCACCACCCCAGCAATCTCATGATCATACGCTGGTCGTCCTCCGGCCTTGTGCTCATCCCTGATAAATACCTCGTTGTCAATACCAGGCCTCACTGCTGCCAGTGGTGCGTTTTGCGTGAAAGGTTTCATTCGGCCCTGGAAGGCTTCGCTGGTCGCTCCATACATGTCCGTTGCGACTGGACCCGGATTCACACTGTTGACTGTTGCCCGCTCAGCCAGTTCTCGTGCCCACGTCCGCGTCATTGCTTCCAGTGCTGCTTTTGTCCCACCGTATACTGTCTGGCCGATGAAGCCCTGACTCGAAGATACAGACGATAAGTTGACGATGCGACCAGAGCGGTCGTGAGGTAGGTATCGCAACGCTGCTTGCATAAGAAGAATCGGCCCCATGACATTGACGGCGTACTGATGTTGGAAATCTTCTATAGTGACATCTTCTAGATGGCTGTTTGACGATATAGCAGCGTTATTTACTACGATATCGATTTGGAACTTGCCGCTTCTGGGGTGGGAGAAATGGTTTTTGGCTGTGGAAACGAGGTGGGCAGGCCCTTTCGGATTACCCATGTCCGCCTGCACGGCGAGAGCGTTGATGCGATGCTCGTTTTCGAGAGTGGAGGCTAATTTGTTGCTTGGTTCGGCGGAGGAGTCCGAAGTGTAGCCGAGGATGAGGGAGGCGCCTTTGTTTGCGAGGTTGCGGGCGATGGCTGCACCGATGCCTAGACATTTACCATTAGCATTGATTTGGGTGAGTAGGATTTGTGGTGGTTCACCTCGTGAGCCTCCTGTGACAATGGCCAATTTCCCCTCCAATGGCCGAACCTGGGTGACAGCGCGGTTTGTGGATGGTGCCCGTTGATAGCCTGGACGAGACATCTTGGGATGAGCTTCAGGTGTTAGTTTTCTGGGGAGCTCTCCGTACAAGTGAGGTAATTCGGGTTTTCCCTGAGATTATAAATGCTCCTGCGATACGCAGCGGGTCGCTCATATGTACGATTGCGTACGAGGGGTTTAGGAACGACATCCCCGCGTTCCTGACGGCGGCACAAGATGGCCCGATCTATTTGTGGGTATTCTAGGCGTGCAAGTGGTCAAAATACTCAATCTTCCGCACACATGAACTGAATAGTGCGATGAGTATACCAACTCGTACGAAGATCGAAAAAAAGATCACGAAATATGCAAATTGATTCCTTCAACGTTTGGCGGCCAGAGTTTGGCAGCCCCCCAAAAGACTGAGGCATCATAAATCAAGGAGGAGTATCCCGAACCACCACCTCCCCAATGCATTCACCATGTCCAAAACCGAGTACACATTGCCGGAAACAAATCAGTCAAGTCATGATTGAGGAATGTGATCCTTCGTTCCAATTTTGTATTGTCGCGGATGGAGCACTCCGTGCAAGTCAAACGACCTATAAGTCAGAAAATATTGTTACCTCAGTGGGAACAGCGGTAGCGCCGTATACAAATCGAGAAACATTATTGAATGGAGTATGACGTTCAAAGCGAAGGCTCTTCACGGAAACTTCTGCGCCGCACGTGACTTAGTGAGCTGAACATCTAAATGTTACAGGTCAACAACGAGGTTTAAAAAACTGGCTAAAGGCCTAAAGGCCTGTGCCAAAGTCTCAATAGGAGCTTGAACACGTCGGTCATAGAGGGAGAAGAAAGAACAGGATGTGCATAGGACCACCGACGCCAACGTTGCTTGTCGACAAGAATGCTGTAAAGCCTCCTGCTGAACAGTCATGAAACTCTGTTACCACAAGCCATCGACGTCCGATAGCACCATCTACCTGCAGAAATGACATGGATAATGGACAAGAGTACGTGTATAGAAGATCCAACATAATGCCAAGCGCCTCATGATAATGGCAATGCTCAAAGGATCCGACACCCCACTTTATATTTCCGTCAGACTTCTCGTCCGCCTGAAAGGATCTTGGAACGATTCTGGTGTTTTCATTCCCATAGGGCGGAGCCGATGAGCTGGAACGAGTTGGAATCGTCAGCCAGGCGTAGTCCCACGAAACACCATTCCACGCCACTGAGGCCATGAAAACCTAAAATCAATATTAGCAGTGATCGCAAGAAACAACTTGATATTGGTCTTGCAAGACAGTAAGGCTGAGCGGCATGCCGGTCTATGTCATCTTTGGTTCCGAGAAAAGTCCACCACTCGACCAAGTCCAGGCTCTGCTCCTTGGTTGCACACCATTGTCCTTTAGTCCATAATCGAAAAGCATCACGTTGAAAGTCTCCACACATCCAGCGATTCTCTGCTCAATTCTCCGTTTGGACTTCGAAAGCTGTGTGTATATACCAGACAGCACCAGTCAACAAGATGACCTCCTCACCAAAAGTCCACTTAGAAGTTAGCCTCATGATTTCCTCGCCCACAGTACCGCTCTCCGAGCCTACTCCTTCACCCCCATTCTAGCTCATCATAACAGCCCGCATAGTCTCTTCATCAAATCCATCTCCCGCAATCACCCTCTGCACAGAAAGATCCGTGCTTGATAACGGGAATCATAGGCTTCAATCTGGACTCTACCGAGGAGTCTTCAGGTCCCTTCAAAGCCTCTTTGATCCGAATCGTTACATCCAGCTCGCACTGACCGCACCACCCAGTAATGTGGTTGCGGTTCGAGACGGTGCCCCCATTAGGCCACCGGGTTTTGACCATTCGGCATGATTTGTCTGTAAAGAGGGTGTTTAAATTGTCTGCGGGTCTCAAGCCTGAGGATATCAAGTCGGGTAAGAGGCTTAGAGTCCGAATGAGTCCGAATCGTCTCGGTTCATGCAACTGGTGGGCATTTGGTGACCTGGATAGAGATCTCAAAGACAACAAGTTTGCGAGATGGCAAGGAGCAGACGACAATGGAGTATTTGATGACTTGATGTATGGGGAGAAGGCCCCTGAATTTGAGCACATGCAGGGTGAAGGTTGGGTGTTCGGTGAGAGACTGGACAGCTTGGTGGTTACAGATACGTCAGGTGAGGGCTGGCTTTCGAGTTGGAAGCATAGCATTGAGCCATCTGTCTGCCTGGTGTGTTGGCTTTAATGCTTTGTTTTGCTCCACCAATTTTTCTTCTCACATAGCAATTATTTGTTATATTGTATTTGGAAGGAAATGTCATTGCATCTGTGACAATGAGTCAGTCTGCTAAATGTCACGCGTCAAAGTGAGATGCGCTCTGTCCAAAACCCTGCTTCTATTGTGTTCTCAGGAGCTTAATGGTCGTAATGAATGCGTTTAATCATGATACGTAGCCATGCCTCCACACTATGCCCTTGTTCACAATTGCACCTCATCGTTGACCAGTCGAATCTCCTCACCAGGCTTGAAAGCCGGCAACCCAATATATGGACATCCATCACACCTGAATGCATCGCCCAATGCGCAGTTCCCACAACTCCCAACCTTTCCTTGTACTGTAAAGTCCACTTCTGCAAGCTCATCTGATTTCAGCTTTGCGAGTGCTTGGTCGGCGTTAGAGCGCTTGGCTTGATCTTCTGCTTCCAGGCGTTGAGCAAGGCCGCAGGTGCAGTCTTTACAGGCACGACGACGCTTGCCAGTCTTGGGACGGCATTCCGGTGCTGCAATGGAAGGAGTCAGTCATGGTCTTTTGGATATCTAAAGGGAAAAGAAGCATGGGAAAGAGACGACGTACGTTGCACAACAGGCCTCTTCAGGTCTTCTTCATCAAGCAGAGTATCCTCATCAATCAATTCATCATCATCATCGTCTTTGTCTACTTCTGTTTCGCCAGGGTCGTCACCAAAGTCCACGAACCCAACACCTGTTGGCTGTGTTGCATCGGGCGGACCATTCTTCCTTTTTCCATTCAGATTCAGTGAAACAGCACCTGTGCCAGCAGCACTTGTTACGGCGGCAGCACCTCCATCGCTCTTTTTCTTACCAGAACGAAGAGGTACCGAATGTGTTGCTTCGTGGTCTGGCTTCGACACATCACCACCCTCAACCATAAGTCCTGCAAATATAGCTTCTCTCCGCTCTTCTGCATCGCTGGTGGCAAAGGTCCCATCCTGGCTTCTCATTTTCCCACCTGGTTTCAGAGACTTGACGATTCGCGAAAGTAGATCTGTACCGAGTAGCTTCTTCGATTCCACCCTAGTGTTGTCTGCGTCGGTAAGGATGAGAATGATGTCGTAGGTGCTTTGTGGGAGGGTGACTAGGGAGAGGGAAAGCCGATCGAGCATTTGGATATCTGTAGCGTTCCGGTCGTGGGCTGCGAGAACATTGTCGAGCTTCTCTGGGTGAGAGGACAACGATGGAGGAGATAGTAGAAGAGTTCGTGGAAAGGATGAAGTGCCTGCAGTCTTTGCGTGGACAGGCGGAAAGTCAGAAGTGGTGTCAAGAGTAATGGTGGGAGCCATAGTGGCAGTCGAATTCCCCAAAGCGCGAACAACAACGCTGATTCTAGACCCGAAAGAATGTAACAAGGAACAATAACTCCATGTTGTAAAGATGCTGGCTGTACGTGAGTCAAAAACAAACGATGTTACTCAGCAGCCTGCGGAGTGGCGATCTTTCTCCGCATGGCTTTGCATATACTTTAAGCTCCATCTTAGCGCGGTCGGCTGCTCTTAGCGCAGCCCTACCAGCCCCCTCGGCCCACCAATTCGGCCCAGGCCTAGATTTCGAACACGATCGACTCAAAACACCTCAAACATTTCGACAGCAACAGCAATTGCACTAAGCTACAACTACTATCACACCAAAGCCTTGGACCCTCAGTCGCGTAGCGACTCATATCGCGCAATGGCTACCACAGCAGAGAAACACCAGGTACGTCTTCTCTTGTAGCTTGCCCGAGATGCAGAGCTGACTGAGGTCTATAGACCCTGATCACCACAGGCAAGCAAGCACTTGCAATCAACGCGAACGCCAAACTAGCCCGCGATAGAGCAACGAGGGACGCGAAGAGAAAGATGATGGACGCAGCGATAGCCTCTGGCAAAGAAGGTCTGCTCCGTCGTCGTGAGGAGACTGCAGCGAAAGCCAAAAAGCTACAAGAACGTTTGACCGAAGAATTGGAGAATCACGCCAAAGCTTCAATTGAATATGACTACGACTCTGAAATACGTGCGAAGGTCTACGAGAACAAGGACGACATCACGAACACCTACAAACACGAGATCAAAGCTAGCACTAGGAAGGCACTCGAAGAAGAGCTTGAGCCAGTCATCAAGGCCGAATTGGCTGTCAAATATGAGCAAGAAGTGAAGCAGAAGTTGGTGAAAGAGTTCTATCAGGATCTCAAGGCAGAGGTTAGAGCGGAATTCGCAGAAACAATCAAGGAAGAGTTGAGGGCTGAGCTAAAGCCACTCATCGAGGAAGAGCTTCGCAACGGTGATGGGTATGAAGGATGCAGCCGTCCAGAGCTCCAGCCCAACGTGCAAGTCGGCGACGATCAACCTGCCGTCGTGACCAATGGACAAGTTGGCGAAGTATCCACGGTAATCAACGCCGAAGAAACCACTACATCTACTCAAACCAATCGGGGAGCAACTGAAGCATCCACCCTAGTCAACGCCGAAGAAACCACAAAATCTACTCAAAACAATGGGGGAGCACTCGTAGCACCCAGTCTGATCCAAGGGGAGGCAAATGAAGCCGCCCTGATCAACGGAGAAGCAACTGAAGCATCTACATCAACCAACGGGGGAGTTGAGGCAACCGAAGCACCCACTATGACCGAAGAGGAGGCAACCGAAACCGTCCAGATCAACGGAGAAGCTACCGAAGCGACTAACTTAATCAACCGAGAAGTCGAGACACCTACATCAATCAATGTGGAAGCAACCGAAGCACCTACTCAGATTGAAGAGAGGGCAACCGATGCATTTGCCCAGGTCGAAGGGGAGGCAGCGGGAGCCGCCCAGATCAAGGAAGAAGCAACCGAAGTATCCATCAAGAACGAGAAGCAAAACTCTGCTATCCCCGATCTCCCTGATTACGAAACCCCGTCACCCGATACACAAGACCACATCAACTCTATACCACCACTTTCTGACGCGTCCAGCAGCCGCAAGCGCTCGCGCTCAACTGAAGATGAAGATGATGCATACGACGAATTTTACAATGGCCGAGAGACCAAAAAGCTCAGGCCTTCGCCTCCAAACCACTACTCAGAAAACCCAACCGCACGCGAGTATAGTGCCTACCAAAGCATGTCCAATGGAGGCTACCTTGGGGCGCTAATTTCGGAGGAGGGAGGATTGGTTGGAAAAGATGAAGCACACCGCGGTCACATTTACGACACCATGGAGGACGATATTTCCAACGCCCAGGGTCTCATGAGCGTGAATGGCGCACGCGGCGGTCGTATCTATGACACTATTGAGGACGGTATTCCCAACACCCAGGTTCTCATGAGCGGGAATGGCGCACGCGGCGGTCGTATCTACGACACCGTTGAGGACGGTATCCCCAACGTCCAGGGTTTCATGTGTGTGAATGGAGTCCATGGCGGTGCCAACTATAACGCCTACGAGAGCAATCTACACACCATCCACGGGTCCATGAGCGGAGTGGAGCGGGGGGACGACGAGGACAGCATGGATGAGAATCAGGATGGCGAGGACGATAGTAGCGAGGAGATCCTTGAGGAGGAGGACGAGTACGATGAGGATGGACAGCAGCTCGGGTACTATGGCTATCGCGAATTCGAGGAGGATGAATATATGAGCGACTCTGACGGAGATGAGATCGATGCCGCTAAGGTCGCCAGTCTGCGTGCACAGGGAGCTAGCCAAGACGAGGCGATTACCCTGTCAGATTCGGAGGATGATGACGCTGAGGAGGTTGAGGAGGGGTCGACATTGGTCAATTAGGGGGTATTGACCCTGGGCATTTGGCGTTTGGCGTTTGGCAGGAATCGATACAACATGCGAATACCCCAATGAGAGCGAAATGGTCGGATTTTTCAGTGTTTTCGAGCGGCAGCTCCCTATCCCTGGATTGATTCCTTTCCAACATGTTCTCCAGTTGAGCCTTCGGGCTCCTGGATTGAGCGAGTTGTTTGGATGATTGATGGGGCGTGGGGCCCTCGTCTTGTCGTGTTTCGGGACCGGGTCCCCCAGTTGAGCGCCTTCGTGGCTGCCCTGGGTTGAGCCTCCTGTTTACCGTCGAGCTTGGGGCCGTTTTTCTTTCTCGGTCTATTAGAAGGAAATGGAGGGACTTCGTGTCCGCATCATAGAGGTTTTCGTGTTAGCGACAGTCAGAAACACATGCAATCAATTGTCTTTACAAATATTGGTTTACTACCCCTTTAATTATGCTATCTGACCAAACAGCCCCCTTCTACCACCTTTCTCTCTCTTCTTCCTCTCCCTCACCTCCACAGGTGCCACCTCCCCACTCTCCCTCCACGCCTTCCCTCGTCCCCTCTTCTGCCCCAACCTGACATCCCTCCTGCTAGCACAACAACAGCACAGGACCACCTACAACAACAACCCCACAATCGCAGACGCAGACGCCACCCACATAAATGCGAACATTTTGCAGCAAATCTCAGGCATAATGTTCACCGTCTCCTCAGCACCATACATCACGTTCTTAAAGATGATAAACATGACGGTAGCGATCATGTTTGCTGCTGTGGTCATGAGGGCTGAACAGAATGCGAAGATGGCAATGGGGAAGGTGGCCCAGCGGGTGTAGATTGAGAGGGGCGTGAGGAAGACGGAGACCAAGCAGGTGCAGGCGCCGGTGAGGAAGAGGGTGAACATCTAGTGAGGAGCGAGGCGGATAAGCTCGAGGGCAGAGATGATCTCTTGTGGGAGAGCAATTAGAAAGTTTTAGCGATTTGAAGAAAGAAGGATAAAGCAAGCGGGACGTACTTGTCCCGCTGGAAAGCAGCTCGCTGAGGAATATCTGCACGGGATTGGACCAGTACAGCGTCTTTGGCTTGCTACAATCTGTGACCCCATTGCCGTAGCCCTCGCAATAATTCCAGAGCCCCACCTGATAGATTTATGCAGCCCCAACGTCCTTGCAATCGAATTGATGAGGTTCGCCTGTGGTACTGCTTGTGGTATTATGTGACTAAGTTCGAGTTTCATGAAGTAAATGCTGCCAACGACTGGGTAGTGGGAACTGATGTTGCCGACTTCGACGAGGATAAGGAAGACTAGGGCGATGGGGAAGAGGAGGGAAGTTTAGTAAGGAGAAGATGAGTCGGGTGCGGGTTGCTCTCTTGACGGTAGCCTGCGAGGGATGGCCATATCCCTTCTCTTGGGAGTCTGGGGAGGAAGATGAAGGGGGTTGGTTTGCTGCTTCTTTCTAGCGGCGGGTCGAGAAGAAGCTGGGGAGTGACATGTTGAAGGACAGACCGAGAAAGTGAAGATGTGTCACAAGGCAGTAAGGCAAGAGAACAAAGACCCTAAACGAGTAGAGGGTAAAAACATCATTGATGAGGGGCGAAGGATACGCTGTAGTAGCTCCAACTAGGTCTTGTCTTTGTCTTGTCTTGCAGCTGGAGACTACTCTCAGCTCACTGGAGTTCTGGAGAATAAAGGCACAGCAAAGAACGAGCGACGCTCTGGCTCCACATTACGAGCAGCACCAGCGCTGTAAGGACTCTTTTCCCACCATCTCCATGCCACGCATAATCTCGCCGATAGAGCCGTTACCGTTGATGGTTGATGGTTAAGAAAGAGTTGTCCTGGCGAGGCGTTACCAGCGCTCAATCGGCCAATGCACGGCCCCTCGGCCACCCTAAGTATCCATAATGCCCAGCCAGTGACGAAGCCTAAAGCGCCACTACCGGTATTCATTGGGAGTTGCGTAATTTAATTTAGCGTATTCATAAAGCTGTGGAATCCTTGGCACTTTTTTTTTTGCGCTCCCTTATACATGCAAACCCAACTCTACGAACAACGCTTCTAATATATCAACCGTATATGAATATATAGCTCTACTTAAGGCGATTCTAACGCCGCAGGAATTAGTTTAATAGATTTGGCAGTACAGGATCTATTAAGGGTTCAAGTTTTAGCCAGAATCTTAGAGATTTAGGCGAAGAGATTAGGCTTTTTACGCTAATTACTTAGCTCCTATCCCTCCTGAAGCCCTACCTACCCTGCCAAGTCTATTAATTATATTTAAAGCCTTATTATATAAAGACTATTTATCTATATTATTTTATTCCTGCGGCGTTAGAATCGCCTTGAGTAGAGTTCAATATTAACATATAGTTAAGATATCAGAAGCGTTGTTCATAGAGTTAGGTTTGCATGTAGCGCCAAAAAAACAAAAAAAAAGTGCTAAGAATTATTGTAATTATCGTAATTATGAAGGCACATTCCATTTATTTCTGTGGCTATCTGGGTATTTTTCTCTTTCTGTAAATACCAAAGAGTTAATTGGGTAGCTGTTATCGCAGAAAAATCAGTCAGCGTCCCATAGAGGCTTGCTCTGCAAGCTCCTGTAATCAATCCTACTCTGCGACCTGCTTGGAGCACAACCTTCCAATATGCTATTTGCCCTTCCTGCTAGCCTCCTTCTTGGCACGCAAGCCCATGCTCAGACCATATCCAATGTCGTGCTCTCTGCTTCACAGACCGTTGGCCAAGTTCTGCGGCCGGAAGGACAGCAACATCACATACGTCGGAGCACACAACAGCCCCTTCCTGAGCCCGAACAATGCTGCTGCAAAATCTAGAGCTAGGAGTAATCGACCACTTGAACGAGGGAATCCCTACGCTCCAAGGCCAAACCCACTACGACGCCGCCACCAATACAATTTCCTACTGCCACACCTCTTACGATCTTCTCGATGTGGGTACAGCAGAAACCTATTTCAAAAGCATCACCCGGTGGATTCGCACTCACCCCCACGACGTCGTAACAATCCTGATTGGCAACTCCGACTTCATAAGTGTAGAGAATTACACCACGCCCCTCGTCAACTCCGGGCTGTCAAATTACGCCTACGTCCCATCTCAAGTACCGATGAACATCTCCTCCTGGCCTACACTTTCCAGCATGATTCTAACAGGCAGGCGGGCCGTAATATTCATGGACTACAATTGTTGAATCCAGGAAGCGCAATTTTCGTATTTTGAGGATAGAAAGCTTAATTCTTCTATCTCTAGGATCCAGGGGGTTTATATAGGCTAGCATAACAAAGAATTCCTGGTGTTCTGAATGCGTACTACCGACAACGGTATACTACTGTTTTCCGCCCCATTACCGTGCACGGCCATAAAGGGTTACCGCTTGCAGCCACAAAGGACACAAGGATCCTTTATTCAACAACGAATCAGACCATACATTCTCGACGATGCGGGAAATTTCTTTCAGTCCTACGAATCGGAGTTTTCCGTGCACACAGCAAAAGCCGGCAGGATTGAGTCAGCAGGATGCGGAGCAGAGGATGTATATGGTGAATCACAGTTTGAATACGCAGATTGATCTGGCTGGGACGGAGTTACTGGTGCCGACAATCGCACTGATAAAAGGACGAATGCTCTCAATGGGACCGGAAGCTTGGGGCTAATGGCTTATGATTGTGTTGGTATGGTGAGATTTACATGTCTTTTAGAACAGACTGCTAACGACTGTTGTTCTAGCTGCATGGCTTCGTCCCCCAACTTTCCTTCTAGTAGTAGACTACAACGAAGGATCGTCCCCTGGATCCGTCTTGTCGCGGCCCAGCACAACAATTTCATATATAATGGGGCTTGTTGTGGGCTGGTTCAGTCAGCTGGACAAGAATTGCAGCCGAGGGGCTTGTTGCTACTGACCTCTGTCTATCTCGGGATTGTTCTAACGTCTGCATGGTGAGCGTGGTGATATGATTAGTATTCTGCATTGCGAACGGCGTTTTCCGCTGCGTCTCGTGAAGCAGCTTTCTGTAGAAAATGTACATAGAACAGCATCAATGTGTGCCCACTACCAGCCCTCCAAATGTCAGCAATTGCGCGGGATACAGGGTTCAGAATACACAACACACACCTTCAGAAGAGCTATTGGGGCTTAAGATGAGATGTAATCAGGTAGCCCGTGACATTAGAGCCCGCTCAAAAGCCTAGTTCAATGCTCAAATCCGCTGGCATCCATGATTGCCAATCTTCCTGAGCCCAAGCCTGATCTTGATCCATTTCCTCGCTTTTTTTCTCCTCACTCTGCACCTCCTGAGTCTGCACAAGCTCGTCTTCGCCGAAGACTCGCTCTGCAAAAACGTCAAGTGTCTCCTCCCCTGCGCCAGGCACCTGGAAAGGGTTCACGGACGGGCTCGCAACATCATTAATTGTCTCCCGATCCACTCCAAGCGTCCCAAATGGGTTCTCAGCCGGGCTCGCGTCGTCGGCATAACTGTCAAGAAATGGTGCGTTTGCCAGTCCAGCGGTCCAGTCTCCTACACCAAACATCTGATGTGAGCCCATAGCCGGGCTCATATCGTAAGCATAAGTCATATCCGATTCGATTGTAGAGTCCCGAGTGGTAGGTTCTGAGTATGTCTGGAGTAGATTCCTGGCAGTATTCAAGACACGTTTGCTGGAAGTATGAGGCTTTTGGCCAGTTTTTGCATGGTGACGAGCAGTGTGGGATGATCTCGAAGGGTAGCTTGCCGGTGCCTGATATCTTTGAGAACTCGAGGGACCTTTGATTGTTGGGAAAGGTCGACTCCAAGACCTCTTTAACGCCCTTTTAACTGACTTTGAGGGTTCTGTCTGAAAGCTGTTGCTTCTTGTATGCTCTTCTTGAGTATTCGTTGGTAGGGAACAGTGGGTAAGCTCCGGTGGTATGTTGTCATACGCCCTCTGTACCTGGAGTCCGGGGAGAAGTGTAAGCCCCAGATCACCACTCGTCAAGTTTACCAGCTTGTGTCTGTCTGCAGAAGCATAAATACCTTCTTCCATTCCCCTGCTGCCACCCATCTTCTTGAGCGATGAGGCAGCCAGTTCACCACCCTTGGCAGCAATTTCCAGATGACCCATGGGTGTTTGCCTGTTTAGAGCAGCTCGATGGACGTCCTCTAAAGCCATACAGGAAGGCAAGCACTCCAGCTATAACACGACCGCAGTGGCTAGCAGCCAACTTGGTGAGATGTCTATGACTGTAGGCAGCGTCGGTAGGAATTGTTGGTTGTGTGTATCCGACTAGCGTTTCTTCTCCGGACTTAAGGACCTACCCCGGAGCACCCTACCTTATAGCTGATCCTCAAAAGATCTTGCTGAACATCTTTGGGATTATGATTTCACATATAGAGACATTATATCAAGATCTACTCCGGTACACAGTCGAGGCAATTCATCAAGCATGAGCGTAATTCTCTGCACAGGTCGGTCCCTCGCAAGTAATCAAAAGACTCCAGGCTGAGCGCTGACATCCTCCATAGCTGGCTACGACCACACAATCCGCTTCTGGGAAGCTCTCTCTGGCATATGCCACCGTACAATCCAACATCCCGATTCTCAAGTCAATCGCCTCTGCATTTCCCCAGATAAACGATATCTCGCAGCAGCGGGAAATCACAATGTCAAGCTCTTCGACATCCGCTCGACCAATCCAAACCCCGTTATGGTTCTGACTGGCCATGTTGGTAACGTGACAGGTGTTACATTCCACATTGAGGGGAAGTGGATGGTCACAAGCTCTGAAGATGGTGGGGTAAAAGTTTGGCAGACAAAGGATGGTGCTATACAGCGCAGCTATGACCATGGCAGCCCGGTCAACGATGTGGTTATCCATCCTAATCAGGGAGAGGTGATTGCTTGCGACCGAGGGGGTAATGTGAGGATATGGGACCTGTCTGAAAACAAGTGTACTCACCAGCTCGTGCCTGAAGAAGATGTCTCAGTATCGAGCGTTACGGTTGCCAGCGATGGCTCCATGTTATGTGCAGGCAACAACTCGGTATGATCTATGGCTACTCCCGGACAAGCTTAGTCGACTAATGTACTCTGTCAGGGCAATGTCTACGTCTGGCGAATGACTCAAGCCGACAACTTGACCCAGCTCATCCCCGTCACCTCCTTCCAAGCACACACAGCCTATGTAACACGCGTCCTCCTCTCCCCCGACGTCCGCCACCTTGCTACCTGTAGCGCAGACCACAATGCCCGCATCTGGTCGGTCGACTCCACCGCACCCCACAATATCAAAGGTAATGAGAACTTGCCGCCGGCTAGCGAGCGTGCTCCTAATGCGTTTCCTCTGGAGACGAGCTTGGAAGCACATCAACGTTGGGTTTGGGATTGTGCTTTTAGTGCTGATAGTGCTTACCTGGTTACAGCGTGCAGTGATCATTATGCAAGGCTATGGGAATTGAGTACGCAGTCGATCATCAGGCAATACAATGGGCATCATAGGGGGGCGGTTTGCGTCGCATTGAACGACTATTCGGAGAGATAAGGAAGATCGTTTTGTTTCGACTTAGCGACGGCGCTGGGGCTGGGAATACCCAAATTCAATGTAGTTTATTTAGTAGGGGACGCCAAAGATCCATGTCTATGCCGAAATTTCGTGAGATAGTCCTTAAAAGCACATAGTATTATCAACTCACCTCACAGTCCTTTGACCGTTTCAAGGGCTGCCACGGCGTTCAAAATCATTCTTACCAAAACCCCAACCTAACACCGTTTCACTGATGCCGCTAAAACGCAAGACGTCTTCGTGGATGCCCAAGATCTTACAGCAGGCAGGCTTCATCTGTCAGTCCCATGCATCACCCCAATCGTCCTCTGTTTCCTTGGGCTTCGTGCTGATGGTCTTCGCAGCCGGAGCCTTAGGCTTAGCAACTGTGCTCGCCAACTTCTTTGGCCCAGCCCCCGATCCTACGCTTCCAGTAGTAGTGGTTCTGGTAACAGCTGCGGGTTTGGCAAGACCCTTAGGTAGCGATAACTTCGATTTGGCCTGCGCCTGCGCTTTAAGCCATCCTTCGAAATCCGGCTCGCCACCATCATCAAAGCTGATGGCAGGTGCCGGAGCCGGTTTGGACTCAGAAGAAGCATCGAAAAAATCGTCATCAGCCATTCCGCCCCAGGCTTCGTCCATCTCTTGGTCGTCTTCAAGCGGATTGGGAAAGTATTGGTCTGTGGGTGTTTCGACAGCGGCAGGAGTCGATGTCCCGGTAATTGCTTGACGGTAAAGGGTCGAAGCTGACGCCGAGAGCTGTGAAGGACGGGTCGTGTCAGCAGCTGGGGGCACTGAGGACGATCTGTCCAATTTTGGAGGTTGTTTGTTGGATGATTTGGATTGCATGTCACCACTTGCAGTTGCAAGCTTGTTAGTGAAGGAAGAGATTGCCCATCCAGCCCAACCAGCAGTGTCGTTTTGCGGTGTGCCCATACGTGGAACAGCACCATTGGTTGATGCTGTAACTGGTGGTGGCAAGACTGTGTCTGGCAGAGAGTTCCCGTACTTCCGTATGCGTTGGAGGTAGACGTCAAAGCATTTGTTGGCCTGATCTCGAACAATTCTGACCAACATCAGCAGTCATCTTGTACTTGCCTGAAGAGCCATGGCTTACTTCTCCTTGTCTACCAGGGATGGACACAAGGCTGGCAGAATCTTACTAGCACAATCATCATCACTGAAACAGTCTGAAGTTGCTGCCAATGCTAACAATGCTGCGTTTCGAGCATGTACGAATGGATCCCGCAACGAGCGTGCAAAAGCGGCAACGAGTACCTTTTGCCTTGTCTGTAGCCGGATCAGTAGTTGTAGTTCGAGGCGACGCTTGGTGAATACATACATTGGTACCAAGGTTCCGTGCTATTTTGCCCAGACAAATAGTCGTGTTTGTACGAATCCCAGGCTGCTCATCGTTTGATGTTTTTGCAAGGTACTTTAGTAACTCGCCATTAATCGTACGATCAGACAATTTTGAGATGACGGTCAGGACGGCCTTGACTGTCTGCTCGCGAACCAATGGCGCTACGTCTGTGAAGCCCGAGACCTGGACCTGTCAGCAATGTCTGCAGATCAGGTACTGGGGGGATTACCATTTGAGGGAAGACTTTGTCATTGACTACCTTTTGAGACAGGTGGTCAATCATGTTCGGTAGGTTGTCGAGCAAGCACACTCGTATAGCCCGGTCTGGATTCAAAAAGAGCCTGATAATGACGGGAGTGATCCTCAACTCCCACTCCTCATCGGAAAGCTTCTTCCCTATTTTCATTACAGACGCAAAGACTTTCGGCCCTCCGCCTCCAAACTCAATTGATTTCAGAAGCTCGGGCAGGACTTTGACGCAGAAGAACTCTTCGGGAAAGTCGTCCGAAACCTCATCCAGTTCGCTGTTACATGATCAGTCTCCCATCTCAATCTGTACGTCGAATTACGAACCTCAAGAATTGTTCTCGTTCGCTGTCACTTTTCAAGCCGAGACTGTCCAAGCCTTCTGACAGCCTGATTAAGGGGGTTTCAAAGAAACCGCCATTCCTCCTTCCCTGGTCACGGAAATGAGAGATGCTTAATCTGGCCTTAGGATTGGCATTGAGAAGCCTCTTATAACTTTGATGCATACTAGGCGGCACGTTTTTAGTATGCCCTATCTGATCACCAGTAATGAAGCTTCCATTGAAAATCTCGAATACCAGTAGACCAAAGTCGTATGAGTCCACTGCAGGCAAAGGGTGGCGTTTGATTGCCTCCCAGCCTGATTTTGCAATTTCCGGTGGAGCATAACTACCAGATTCAGGGGTAAAGCTTCCGCATTTCTGCTCAAATCAGCCTCGCAACATGGCATATAGCTGAAGGACTGACGTATATGACAGCCTCATCATCCTTCATAGAGCTCAAAACGTCAAAGCCGCCCAGCCTCCATTCTCCACTCTGGGAGGTGTATATTGAGGATAGCCGTATGTTGCCATGAATCGACGAAGCCTCGTCATTGATGAACGATAAAGTGTTCTGCGCAGCTTCAGTATCTCATATAGCAGCTCTACTCGTCGAGTGCCATACTGCGATCGTAAAGAGTCCCCATTTAGATGTTTCCACGCTCAAGCTTTTCCGCCGCGCTGGCCATTCCAATGGCGTTACTCGTTCGGTAGCCACATATATGTATGTCTCTGTCTACCACAGCTATCAGCTCCCAATCCAACCTCCTTGCTCAGTTTTCCAAATACCTCAACAGTATCGTAGACCTTGATAACACCAGGATGCCTCAGCGTTCGCATCTTTCGTACGGCGTTTCGAGCCAGCGGTAGGCGGGATCGATCTGAGGTGACATCGAAAGAGAATATGCTGCAGTCTGAGCCGTCCTCCTATATGGCGCACACCAGTCAATCAGTCATGTACGTTTCAAGGGTGAGGAGTACACACACTCGCTTGGTGCCATTATGCAAAGCCCAGATTGACTGGTCTACAGTCAACCTGTCCCCAAATTTGTAGGGAAAAGGGGGAACTTTCGAGATCGCAGATGCGACTGCAGATTTTAGAAAGTCCATTGTAAAACAGAGGTATCATTTAGAGCAGAACTCCAAAAACTTGCGCTTTAAACCAAGGAAGATCTGGCTATGCCTTGCGAACCTCGATGTCGCTAGCGCCGTTTGCATTGGGGAAAGGGCAAACTACTTTACAAACGCGTGTTCTTCTTCCACTCCACAAAATACAAAAATGTTCTGCTGGAATTGGCTGACCTCCTATGGGTTACATTCAATGTAGGACGGAATGGCGTGTTTCGGGAACCAAGTCTAGACGTCCGAGTACCAGGTGAGTCGCTGTTCTTGCAGTAAGAAACATCATCTACTTGTCTATTGCTGTGCCTTCTTTGTTGGGATACGATTGCGTTCATCTCTTCAATATTCGAACCGAAATCTACTGCGTCGATGATGAACAATGGTAAAAGGTCTGACTGCGGCCACGCTTCTCATGGTTTCCATCTTCTGGGAGATAAAAACATCAAATGAGCATACAGGGCCTAGCAGACGCTGAGCAGTCTTGACAGCCGGCACATCAGCAAGGGAGCCTACTCGAGGATAATGAGCAGAAGGCTCTGTATTTGATGTGTACATTCAGAGGTCTATGACCGCACCACTCAATGGAACTTCAAGTCTAATTTCCCCCAAGACTTGTCGTCAATGGCAGCGGTGTACAGAAAAAAGAAGCAGGCGGAATGGCTGCGGACTGTCTTGGGAATGCTATAGATCCTACTCTGCTGATGGTCTACGGGGAATCTGGAAGCCTGAGAAGTGCGCAGAGTGAAGTCCTAATGAAAACTGAAAAGATCTGAGACGCTTCGACTCCTCTTTATTCCCATGATTTCCACACTGTTTGCAAGATCTACGTGCTCCCGCTGATGCCCACGCCAATTGTCACGCGCAGGACTTGACTGGAATATATGACGCTCATTTTCTTATGAATTCTAGCGGAGGACCGCTAATTGCACACTGCTTGAGAATGGGAAGGGGAAGAGGACGATGGGTGGCAAGGTTATCCGCAGCAAGATCTGAGAACTACTTTCTTCAAGCAATAGCAAATGGGGTATCATTGTTATGCAGCGAATCTATTCAGCTCAAGGTCCTCAGCTCGGTAATGATCATTAATAATGCAGTGGAGATAGGAAGGCGCATGAGCACCCCTAGAAGCATTGTTAGCATTGTTGAATCCACCACCTCGAGGTGGGCGTAACTCACAGATTCGTGATGTAGAGATCGATTAAGTCTACAGGCACATAATCGAACAAAGGATTCTCGATTTCGACCTTATCCACTAAGTCCGCATCATCGTAGCTAATTACCTTGCTTGGATCGCCATTCTCCATCAATGAGTCGAGGTCAAACGGATAGACCGGACTTAATTTATAGACTCCACTGAGCACCACAACAGGCGTGCAATGCAGTTTCGCAGCTCTCACAATGGCCTTTGTTCCTGCAGCTGCTATTAGGCCACCATTTGCGAGTACCACATGCGTACTGAGTATGACTTTGTTGACACGAGACATCAAGGCAAAGATAGCAGAGTCTGGGATAAGTATTACTGTGATGCCGGCAGCGGTTAGCGTCTTCTGAAAAGCCTCCGTCCCCAAACCGTCGCTAGGCTCGCCTTTCGCTTTGCCGGTGATGGTAGCATGGGTAGCTTCGTGTTCATTGGGATAGGCCTCTGCATGGACCACAGTAAATTTTCGCTTTGCGGCTGCTTTCAAAAGAAATGTTTGTACGGTTGCTGAGGATGTATATGTAAGGATAATCTCGTTGGAGTGAATATGCTCTAGAGCATAGCCAGCAATCTGATCATCAGCTTGGTTGAGTTCTTCAAGGATCTCCTGTATGCTTTCAACGACTTCAGCCTTGAGGTCTTTTACAGCACTCGAATTTGCTAAAGCCTGACCGGAAAGTGAAGGGGGCCCTCCAGGTGACTGTGAGCCTGGCGTAGCGGTGGGAGATGCAATACTTGATTGAGGGTGCTGCAATATATTGAACATGGATGTCCCAATCGAAGCTGTGTTGAGCGCAGGCCTCTGTCGCCCTCCATCTTGAGCTGCTTCCAGCTTCTCATAGCTCCCATGCCGTAACGGACTTGAAGCCAGATTCCGCGGAGGCGAATTCGGAGAGCCAAAGGGCCGTAGCTCTTGTTCTTTTGGTGTTTGTGGTCTGCTGTCCGTGGCTGCATCGCTGTATCCGCTAGTCTCGCCTTCTCTATCTTCTTTTGTCTCTTCGCGAATGACACCCAACACCCGACGCACTATGTTCCCAATGGCCAGCTCTCTCGGCTGTGCTGAGATCAAACACTGCCCTACGTGCTGAACACGCTCAATGAGCTTTGAGACGTCCGTGAACTTAAAGGTCTCCACCACCCGACGCAGAACGTAAGCTGTAGCTAATGCACACGGCCTTGAGTTACGAATTTGCCGTCGTTTCATCAAGCTACACCAGTCAGCAAAATTAAAGGTAGAAAAATGCTCCTTGTACTCACGAAATGAGGTTCTCTATAGAAGAATCAACCGATGTGCCTCTGCTTCTGACGGCCTTGGAGAAGGATGCCAGACCAGGGGCTGTAATAATCCCTGAGGATGGCATTTGAGCTGTTCCTTAACACAAGCAGCGATTGAATAGGAAAATCTCAAGAATTGGAGTTCCAAGCTGATGTACTGCTGAAGGCTGAAATTTCGAAAAGCTGCGTCGACTTCTGTATTGACTGAGCAGCAACAGAGTCACGCTGAGCGTTTGTTGTTACCAAGCAATTTCATATATTCTCCTGTGTTGTATTGATTTAACCATAGCCTCTTAGTTACTGTGATAAGAAGAATAGCCATTTTGATAGTGCCAGTTGCAGCCGCTAGCCGTTGCGGGCTCCGATCTTTCCCCACCTGACTCTCAGCACTCCCCAAGCTTCTACGGTATCATTGAATTTGGCACTCGCAATCTATCGGGCTCCGCGACCACTAAATCTTCGCGCGACTGCTCCTGCAGCTTTGAACGTGAAGAAGGACAGACTTCACCTCTGCAGGCTGGGGGGCTAATTGCCAGCTTCACTCAGAGTTAGTCCATTGAGTATGTCCATGCTTACAGCACTGTAATGACTGTTGCAATGCTAGGTGACGGTTGGCCCTGGATTAGAGCTCTGATGGCCCTTGTCGGACAATGAACTCTCTGAACATATTGTCCGCACGAGTCATTGGTTCCACGCCACCTCAAACGCCGACAAGTAGCAGGTCGAGATCCTACAGCGACAGTAATCTGAAGAAGGACCCCCCTACGGAGAAGAAGGCAAAGCGTAGCGCGAGTCAACATATCAAAGGAGGCCCTACTGAGGCGGGCGAGGAGAAGAAGGCTGGTTGTGGAAGTGAAGAGGCCGATGAAGACAGGAGCATCAAAGCCAAACCGGACAAGATAAATGAGAAGACGCCACTATTAGCCGACACAGAGGGGAGTGAGTCGCCTGCAAAGCCTAATCCGAGATATCACAAGCTTCGCCAAGTAGCAAGGAGACTGGTGGCGGCTCTTACGGAATCCCTAAGATGGTTTCTGTCTAAAGTTGCTTCACCTGGGGTCTATCTTGTCGCTTGTTTCTACGATGACAGGGGAAGCTTCTCCCCTTTGCTGCCGGTGCGGAAGCTAGGCCGAATTTTGCCCAAGAGGAATGGCAGAAAGTCCACCGCGCAAGCTGTAGGCTTGTCCGGCTCCTCAGGTCCTCCAGATCATGCAATTACGTCAAGCTCGGAGAAGAATGGTCGTCGAAAACCGCAACAGAAAGAGCCCAGGCGGAAGCCGCTGACCAGCGATTCCTTTTCTGCGGCTACTTCAGAATCCGAGCCTGACATAGGAGAGAAGATAGTGATCCTAGACACTCCACCAGAAAGCCGACCTTGGCTTCAGTCCTCGTCCTCGTCAGAGGATATGCCCCAAGCCAGGAGATCAATTCGCATAAAGCTGTACAACGAAGACACAACAAGGCGGCGGAAGCAGAAAAAGGATAAGGGCGATTCTGGTCGTGGTGCAGGTGCTGCTGGCAACGGTCAACAGCGAGCACTCACCGCTGCAAACGTTAAGTCGCCTACATCACCAGCATCATCTTTACGGATGACGAAGTATCCGCGCGCTCCTGCTCCTCCTCGACCTCTCATACCCAGACGACAGCCTTCGTATGCCGCGCAACCTCCGCGTTCTTCTAGACTTGCACAAAAAACGCTCGTGATAGACTTAGACGAGACACTAATACACAGCCTGGCGAAGGGCGGCAGAATGAGTAGCGGCCACATGGTGGAAGTCAAGCTTAATACAGCAGTCGGCTACGGAGGCGCTACACTGGGACCCCAGCATCCTATTCTTTACTACGTACACAAACGTCCTCACTGCGACGATTTTCTTCGCAGGGTGTCTAAATGGTATAATCTCATTGTTTTCACAGCTTCGGTACAAGAATACGCAGACCCCGTCATCGATTGGCTCGAGCAGGAACGAAAGTACTTTTCAGGAAGATACTACCGGCAACATTGCACTTTTAGGAATGGGGCCTACATCAAGGATCTGAGCTCGGTCGAACCAGATTTGAGCAAGGTGATGATACTTGATAACAGCCCTTTGAGCTATATATTCCACGAAGGTATGACTGCTACCATATCTTCTACGAACATCGTCTGACAAGTGGAATGCAGACAATGCCATACCTATTGAAGGATGGATAAACGATCCCACTGACAACGACCTCCTACACCTTGTTCCGATCCTAGAAGCTTTACAATATGTTACTGATGTCCGTGCTCTCTTGGCGTTACGAAGAGGGGAGGTGGATGCTTCACATTAAGCGTTGTATAACATTGTTGGAATTGCATTAGCCGGCGTATCGAGAGCGAGTGGTTATCATTCAATACAATCCAGCAAGCGTTCTGAGCCACGAATATAAGATTTACCCCCACCGTTATCTATATCCAGCATTCGTCTCATTCTCAACAGTGATCGACTAAGGAACTGCGACTTATCAACGCCCTGAAGGTTCAATTTCATTACAAAACATCAACCACACAAGGGATTGCTACCTCAACTTTCTGGTTCCTCCTGATTTGACCCCGCATTCTAAGAGTCCAGCGCAGAATCTTTGAAAGTCAGCATGGCCGTCGACAAAGATAATGGCACACCCCGTGTCTTTCTCGCTCGTCATGGTCTGCTCTCCAGCGCTTCCAATTGAAGAACGCTCATACTGATTCCCCCTACAACAGGACAGACTGAATGGAGCATCACCGGCCGCTGGACCAGCCATACCGATCTGGCCCTCACGAAAGCCGGCGAAGCCCAGGTCTCAAGTTCAGCGCGTCAACTCGTCGGACCAGGGAGACTGATAGACCCAGCAAATCTAGCTTTGATCTTCGTGAGCCCGATGAAACGGGCCACAAAAACCTATGAGTTGATGTTTGAGCTTAGGACTCGTGAATCGCAGCATGACGAAGGCAAGGTTCGTCTAACGCCACAATTATTGGAGTGGAATTACGGTGATTACGAGGGCTTGAAAACGAGCGAGATCAGGCAGTTGAGGGAAAAGAGGATGCTGGATGGTAAAGGGTGGGATCACTTCAAGGATGGGTGCGAGGGTGGCGAGTGGGTCTCTTATTAAAATACCGAAAGCTGCTGGTCATAACGCAGAATCTAGGTCACCTGAGCAATTCACGGAGCGATTGGATGAGCTAATCAAGGAGATTCGCGAGGTTCATAGGCCAAACATGCATGGAGAAAAGGCTTGTAATGTTCTCCTTGTAAGTTGGCCAGACGAGCAATCTATGAATCTCATTGCTTGCGAATGCACCAAATTCCTCAATTCTCGTCGTTGACTTCGCAATCAGGTCGCCCACGGACATACGCTAAGAGGCTTCGTCAGGCGCTGGCTTGGGTATCCTATGAACTTCCCTCTTTCCGCTATGCTCGAGCCCGGTGGTATCGGTATCCTCAGGTATGCCCTCCTTCGGGAGTGCTGATTGCTCGTATTGATAAGCAGCAGCTATCAGCACCACAACATCGATGAACCCGCGTTCTTGCTTGGCATGGCTCTGCCGGAGAATAAATAAAGCGGTACTTTCGCGGAATGATTGCAATTGCTAGGGCCAGCTTCAGGGCGACTTGTAGGCCATCCTTGCACAGCTTGTCATGCTAGCATGGCAGATAGCGCACAGCTCATAGCTTACCTAGGGGCTTGAAATCGCTCAGATAGTAGCATCAATGTCGAGGTTTTCGAGAGATTTCAGCTCTACGTATCTCTCAGATCCAATCTTTTTTCAATGATCGAGACGATCTCACTCCACTCACGCATAGCGCCGTCGCCAGAATCTCCACAAGCCAACGCCTTCTCCACTGGTCTCAAGACTTCGATCAGCCCCATTTCTTCGCCGCCAACGCCCCAATCTTCTTCGAGGATCTTCTTGTGTCTCTTAGTGACTGGATGCCTCCACAGCAGTATTCATTGCGGTAGCCAGCACGATCCGTCTCTTTTTGCTTCCCCCAATCTCTCCTGTAGTGTCCGATGCTCTCACAACGGATAGCAGAAGGTTGTCTGTTAGGCCGACTGACATCTTCCCAGCGCCGTAGCTCGACGTGTAGTATGCCACCTCCTCGTACCCAAGGTCTTTCCCATTCATCCTCATCGCGATATACTCCATCGACATTCTTGACCTGACGAAGAGATGTAAGTGATGGCCGTTCTGTACTCTGGCCTAGAAGGAAATTCTCAACAGCTTTGTCATGATGATTCGAATGAACAGGTCGTTATAGTGAGACAGCGATTTCAAGATGTTTGGAAGCCTGATTGTGGCGACACTGCCACTGGCAGCTAGGAGCAAATGCTTCTTGTTGTCATTGGCATGCTCGGATGCTATGAAAGGCGTAGAGTATGGGGAAGGCAGTCCCGGTAGAGGCTGCGTCGCCATCATAGACATGTGCCACTAAGTTCAGTAAAACAGGGTTTCCATGCCTCTTCATGCTGTGTCGGAGAAGTAGTGTCCAGAGTAGCAAAGAAGGCCGAATTGTAAACGTCGAAATTATGTCATCGGCTATAATTTTCTAGGACTTCCGTTCGACTTTAACTCCCTACTTCACACCATACAGCACCAGGAATGTTTTCAAGAACGCTGCTCTCACAGGTCAGTGTTGTCACAATTACGCAGAGACCATGTAGCTAATAGCAGCCAGACTTTCCGTCATGCATCGAGGCCAGCGCGGCCGATCGCCGTCTGTCTCGCCAAAGCTCATCCTAGGTGCCTCACACCTTCACAGCTTCGCCTTTTGTCAACAGAGACCAAGGCAGCAATTGATAAGGCTGTAGCTTCAAAGCCAGTTGTACTGTTCATGAAAGGAACACCAGAGACGCCACAGTGTGGCTTCTCAAGGGCGAGCATACAGATATTGGGCTTGCAAGGCGTGGATCCGAACAAGTTTTCTGCTTTCAACGTACTGGAGGACGAAGAGCTGAGGCAGGGTATGTTCCTACACTTGCAGATACTGGTGGCAGGGGTTCCTGACTCTGGCTTTTAGGTTTGAAGGAGTACTCGGATTGGCCTACGATACCACAGCTCTACGTTGGCAGTGAATTTGTTGGAGGCTGTGATATCTTGATGTCGATGCATCAGAACGGAGAGCTCTCGAAGATGCTCGAGGAAAATAACGTACTTGTTCCTGCGGAGGCAGTTTCAGAAGCACCTGCACCGTCATGATTGCATCGTAAATGGATTTTTGTAAAAGAATGTAGAAAAATCATGCACAAAGAAAGGCCGAATGAGGACGAGTTCGGGACTCCTCAATGAGCCTGACCATTTGCTTGATTGAATGATCCTTCGAAGAAAATAGGCTTGTTGACCTAAAGATAGGGCTCTGTTCTGCAGCAATTCAACATACATGAATTCTTCTCAATTACTCGGGTGGGGGCATATTACTTCCAGATATCAAAGGGATGTTACCGACTTTACGCAGGATGTGAACTTTCAGCCTGTATGATTCGGATTTCTCCCTGCTAAAGGTTCTCTATGCGCGACTTCTTCTCCATATCAGATATTTAGTGAATAGAATATGTCATCACTGGCCGGGGGATGCCCTGTAACTCGGTGGGAGATATTCTAAAAGCACCACAAGTTTTCGCCTGCAGAGTGAATCCTATATGTTCCACCCGAAGGAAACTCAGATCCGTAGCGCTCACACAAAGACGACCGACTTTAAATACGACCACACTTGGGTCATGAACCATGAAAAAAAGAGCCTGCAGAGCTGGTAATGCTTTTGGGAGGACCCTAGCAGCTTCCCAGCCTGCAGAGCTGGTTTACCAAAAAAATCATGTTCTGCGAAAATGGGGGGGCTGGGGTGTGGATGGTGGTTTTGCACTACTACGCAATCTTCTTTTCGATTTTTCTTAATTATCTAGCAAAAAAATCGTCTATCTACCAGTCGAACTTCCAACTTTTGTTGATTAACTACCCCAACAGCTCACCGCCCTTTCGTTCAAGGAACCAGTCATCTAACGAGCGCAATGGCAAAGACTCGTCGAGACGCCAATCATAATGGCAAGAAGACCATCTCCACAAACGCAATCTTCAAGAAGGCGGCCAAAAAGTCCGATAACGAAGCCATACGCGCAGAAGAAGTCGCACAGAGGTCCTTCAAGATCGAAAAAGCCAGCAAAGCCATGAAGAGCCACCACCAACGCAAAGTCAAGAAGCAAGCAGAGCGTCCATTGGCAGCTGCCTTCTCCGGTCGGTATCCTCTATATCTCTCCCGATTTCCTACTAACCAATGAATAGACACCATCGAAGCTTCTCGGGAGAGTATCCAAGACTCAGCCAATGCCGACCTCGACCTCGCCCTCCTCGAACTTGAGACGCGCCTCAGCAGATCCGACGAGTACTACCGCCAATTGCACCAAGATGCTGTCCTCTTCAACGAAACCCTGGCCCTTCCTTTCCAAAACCAAGAGCTCGAGTGGACTTCTCACGACGGTAAGCAATCCGGTACCACAGTCCTCGGTGCTCGCATGAAGAAGCTTGAGAAGACGGTCGAGGCAGAAGAAAAGGAGCTTAACCTCCAACACGCCGATTTACTCGTTATCCAGCAAGAATTGTTCAACTTGGTTGGCGACGTCATGGGTCCTGCAGGTATTGACCAGTGGATTGCGGGCAACCTCAATAGTACCACCCTGATGGGAGGTTTCAACGAGAAGGTGGAGTTGGAGATTGCGGCTGAGAAGAAGAAAATCGTGACTGAGATTGAAAAGTTGGAGAAGGACTCAATGAAGAAGATGAAAGAGAGTGATAAGGTAAGTGCTGTCGTCTAGCTACATATCTATCTCATACTGATTACTCCTCTCTCTAGAAACTGCAGCTCCAGCAGAGAGACATGGAGCAATCGCTTATAGCGATTTTGGCGGATGAGGACTACTGAGATGGTCGCCATCGAGGAAGTATTAGGATCATTGATGGAGCGAGCATAGCAGGCTAGCAAAGCCTGCACTACACTATTACAGGAAGCGAAGAGTTGGTACGAGATCAGTCGCTTCAATTGCTACAGTACGCATGTTACCTGCTCGAATCAATGTACTATTTAGCTCTTAGTTCGTCAAGGGCCCCTTTATCGTTCTAGCCGCCCTCCGTATGATCCTGCCGCAGCCAGTATCTTCTTCGACTGAACTCTCTTCTAGTAGACTGATATAATACCACCTTAGTGGAGAAGTATCAAATTTTCCACGCTCGAAGAGGCGGCTGGCTGCGGCTTGCATAGGCTTGTCTTTTTGCAATTTCGCCGGGTGGCCTCTCACGCTTGCCTGCGCTTCAAAACGCATAAAATTTTCACCTACGGCGCGACATCGGAGATATCTGCAGAGCGGAGGTTTTCTTTCCGCCGCTATTGATATGGTAGAGGCGCAACTCAGTGGGAATTGGTGAATATAAAAGACACACACTCTCCCCATGTTGAATGTTTTCCTAGCATCGTAGAAACACACAAATACTTGCTTAGCTTGTCCCAATAAAGTGCATCTAATCGCTCTGCTTGCTGCAACTTTTCCTCTCCGAGATTTGAACAGTGTTTTATTATCCACCGTCCACCAATACCTCATTATGGTTCCCATTGCTATGCAGACCACCTCAGAGCTTACCAAAACAGGCATCCAAACCACTATAAGCAAGACAGCGCCATATATAGCTACCAACGGCACATCGACCCACCTGGCCGAGCTTGACGCCTCCAAGCTCACCTTCACCCGCAACAGCAATCCGAAACACGTCCCAGAACACAACTCGCCTGAGGTCTGGGCGCAGAATTATTGTACAGACCACATGATAACTTGCCAATGGACGTCAACGACAGGCTGGGAAGCACCTCAATGTCAGCCGTATGGGCCCCTTAGCCTCATGCCCACCGCATCCGTGCTGCATTACGCAACCGAATGCTTCGAGGGGATGAAAGTTTACCGGAGCTACGACCAGAAACTCCGTCTATTTCGACCTGACCGAAATGCACGCCGTATGCTCAATAGCGCGACTCGAATCTCGCTTCCTGCCTTCGATCCTAGGGAGCTGCAGAAATTGATAGGAACCCTCGTGGCAGTAGATGGCGAGAAGTGGCTACCAGCGAGCAGATCTGGAACTTTCCTATATCTCAGACCGACCATGATTGCGAATGGGGCAGCTCTAGGCGTCCAGAAGCCAAAGCAAGCGTTGTTGTACATCATCGCAAACTTCATGCCAAGCTTCGACACTGGCACTGGAACCGCACGCTTGGACGGCAATGTTTCACAGCGCGCAAAGGAGAGGCCAGGTATGAAGCTCCTTGCTAGTAGCGAGGATACAGTGCGCGCTTGGCCTGGAGGCTTCGGTTTCGCGAAAGTGGGTGCCAATTATGGACCATCGCTGATCGCACAAGGCGAGGCGAGGGAACGAGGCTACGATCAGGTGCTGTGGTTGTTGGGGAATGAGTCTAACGTTACGGAAGCGGGTTCGAGCACTTTCTTCGTGGTATGGAGGACGAGAGAGGGGAAGGTGCAGCTTGTCACTGCGCCTTTGACGGGGAAGATCATCTTGGATGGGGTGACGAGGGGGAGTGTGCTGGAGTTGACTAGAGAGAGATTGAGTGCGGAGGTTGAGGTGGCTGAGAGGACTTATAACATGGGTGAGGTCGAGGAAGCCGTAGAGGAGGGAAGGATGCTAGAGGCGTTCGCGGCGGGTACTGCGGTAAGTCTCTCCCTTTGGTATCATGGGAAGCAGTCTGCTGACAAGGTTGTAGTTCTTCATTTCTGGAGTCTCCAAAATTCATTTCAGGGGGAAAGATGTGGAAATACCAATGTCCGAAGGGGAGGCCGGCAGGTACGCAACGATCCTGAAGACCTGGCTCGAGAACATTATGTATGGGAAGGAAGATCATGCGTGGGGCCTTGTGGTACATGAAAAGCAACTGGATGGTTAAAAAGCGATGTCGAACGTTCAAAAGGCATGCGAAAAATCATGGTTGTTTCTAATCTTCAATAGAAGTCCTCATAGAGGGAGACTGGGTGGTGACTCTGGCAGATATACATTCTGTCTCGAACGTTTGCCTAATATTCGGATGTTTGTGCTATGCAGAAGCAGCCCAATTACCTTAAAGGTCATCTATTGATAGCTCGATCTTTTTCCAATTGTGCCGCTTCTTGTTCCATTGCCTCTCGCCTCTTGACGGCTTCTTCGGTGGCAGCTTTCTCCCCTTTGGCTCGTTGCCTTGCCTCATACATCTCCCTACTGTTCAATATTCTCTTCACGATTTCCCCTGCATTGACACTCTGAAAGTCGTGGTTACCGACCTCCTGGTATATGCCCAGCTCTTTGGCTGCAACGTATGGATCATATGTCAGAGGCATGAAAGACGTTGGGCCATGGTAAACAGCGTCAGGAGTTCCATATGGCAGATTGGTAAGATAAGCTTTGCTCGGTGTAAAGGGCGCAGAGAAAATGACAGAGTTTACATACTACTCTCTTGTCAGCTCATGGTCCCAGCAGGAATCTGTCGAAGATACGTACTCGACATTGAAGGACACAGAGTCCTCGCTCAAAAATATTCATGATTGGGTAGTTTACCCCTTTCCAATGGTTGATGACCTCGTCATCATGGACACCGACAACTACAAATGCAGGCGCATAGTCCTTCGTTGGATCATCATACCATCCGTTTTTACGGCCATGGGCTTCTTCCACCTTGACCACTTGACGAAGGAACTCGATGTGTCCAGAGCAGAAGAGGTCATATCCTCCATCTACGTAAACAATCCGCTGCCCCGGACGAGGAGGTTTACCGCTGACCATGCTCTGATAGGAGCCTTCCTCTTCCGAGACTTCATTTTCCTTAGCTACCTTAGAGCCAATCCAGCTTAGAACCGCTGGGCCGGGCTGCAAACCAGTCTCGTCCGTAGCGTAGTCTCTGATCCGCTGGCTCATGTCTTCTCCTGTCTTCCTGCGCTCCTCTGGACTACCAGAGCCTTCCTGGCCAGAAAGCATTCGCGGAAGCGACTTGATAAAATGGGTTTTGGTACATAAGAGCATTCTTCCCACCAGATCCGTTGTCGAGATGCCTGGTGTCCGCTTGACCACCAAGAATCGATCAGCTGCCTTGACGTATCTGTAGCAGTCTTCACCACTGGCATCTGATGTGATATCGTCGCCATGCACCACAAATCGACAACCGTAATGGGAGATCCATGGCAGTGAAGTGACATATGGAGCAAATGGCACAGACTTGGTAGACCATCGACAGGCATCAACAGCAGAAACTCTACCTCAGAAGCTTCAGCTAGCCTCTGGATGTGATTTTTAAGGGCACCAACCGCTCCTTCAACGTCATCACAGTAGGCCCTTTGTTTTCCAGGATCTCCTCGTCCGAATGAATACCACAGAGTAGTTCTTTGCCCAGTCTTCTTGCTTGCAGCATTGCACCAGCATGACCTTATAGTCCTCAGCTCTTGCCTGTATTGCGAGGGTCGAATGAGCAAATATATACGAACCGTGATGAGCAAAGTCGAAGCAGCCATCAACCCAAATTCGATGTTTGGATATCCGGACTTCCTCTTGAGGATCGACAGGCCAGTGACCCGGCGCGGGTACATCTGAAGAAGGCATTGTGGTAGAGGTGCAATCGTTCTTTTTGCATGTAAGACTGAGGAAGAATTGATCAAGACAGAACCCAGAATGGCAAAATCTCTTTTACTTAATTCTTAGTCGAAAACCCCGCTGGTGGTTGCTGGTAGGTATAGCGGGTACCTTTAGCGTATTCAAAACCTTTGCAATTTCTTGGCAATGTCGATCCATGCCGCACACACCCGTTTTACTAGCAAACTGCATGAAATCGTATCAAATCAATATAATTAATAATTTACAGTATAATAGGTAATATTGAAGCCCTTAGAACGTCTATATCTACTAATTGAGGTATAGTAGCTTCTTCCTACTATCCTCCCTTACTACCCTCCCTTACGACCCTCCCTCACCGCCGCTATGCCTAAACGTATAATCGATAGTAACAGTAAGTGTAAAGTATCTATGCTTCTACAGACTTACTGGAAGCCTAGTGCTATCGCTGCTAAGACGCACTGCCATACGATATCCTTCCTGCGTATACAAATAAGGGTTATTTACTATATACCGGCGTTAAAGAGGGATACTTTACTACCGAACAGTTTTTATCCTACTCGCCCGACTTTAATCCTATCGAGCTAACATTTAGTCTCCTTAAGGTATGGATAAAGCGTTATTTCGAGAGCTTGCGTGCCCGGTTTAAGGGTGGTTTTAGGGGGTTTCTGCGGTTTGCACTCTAGGAAAGTAGGTGTGATCGCTTTACTGTTAAGTATTTCAGCTATTGTGCAGGGGAATATATCTTTGAGGGTGATCATAAGGCCCTATGAGGAGAAATTGATGAATGGTCTAGGTAAACGATATAAACAATGAAGAAATTAATAGATTTTTTAAAGTTACAAAGACTGGTAATACGGTTTCATGCAGTTTACTAGTAAAACGGGTGTGTGTGGCATGGATCGACATTGCCAAGAAATTGCAAAGGTTTTGAATACGCTAACTGTCGATCCCCTTGTGGGCCAGATCACATGGCTCGCATGGCAACTATTCTACCGTTCGAGGCTGAAGTTGAAAGCCTTGTTTTTCTTCCTAAACCCTGCAGCATCTGACTGCCCGCTCCTGCCTTTCTCGCAGCTGCCGTCCACAAGTCACAAAGTTCACTACCAGATCCGTTTGCGTCTTGGTGCTTACATATGATCGCTGCGACCCGCGCGGGAATGCACTAGTCTCTCATTGGAAGAGACATGGGTTATGGGCATGGGCATGGGCACGGGCTGCGCCGGAATTCTCTGAGTTCAACGGCGCCAACGAGCTTCGTCGCCAGCCTCAAAACCTCCACCAAACGCATTACTAGCAATCATACTCCTGTACAGCAAGGTGACGGCATCTTGGACTCAATCAAGAAAGACTACCCGCCCAGCTTCAGTACCAAGCGCTCCTCCACCTCCTCGAAGTCCTCCCATACCAGAGAATCAGACCCCTACAAGCCCAGGGCCGCCTCTGACAGCACGGCCTCCCCAACCCCCCTGTCGCAGGTTCTCGAGAAGAAGCTTGGTGCCTCTCGCCTTAGCAAGAATTATCATACCAATCCATTTTCCCGAAAGCCTCTCTCGAACCTGCAAAGCTTGGACGCTTCTCTTCCGCCAGTCCCAGCCGTCTCTACCTATGCAGACCTCAATAACTCGACAAGCTCGCTCACAATGGCTACGGCTACCCATTCAAATGGCTACAGGCCAGAACATGGCAAGCCTCCAAGCACTTCGCAATCCAACGTGAGCTTTGGCTCAGGGGGGAACAATGCAACATTACCTACTCCTGCTCTTCCTCCAGCCTCTACTGGGGGAATGCAAAATCCGAGCATTGTATACCAGCAGATACATGATGTGTCCTCGAAGAGAATATCTACGTTGGACTACCTAAGGAAGGCTCACGATGGCCGCGTCTATTGGTTCAATACCCTACTCTTCAACAAGTCAGACCTGGCCAAAATGCCTTTCTTTGAGCCAAGGAAGCTTGCTCGCAGAGCCACCAATTATCTCCTACTCGGGCTTTCCCTTCCCAGCATACTTGACCTGAATTCAGCAAACCCCCAAGATTATCTCCGTGCTCTCTATGCCCTGCTTGTTGAGTTTGAGTCTTACCAACAGCTACATCCACCAGAGGGAGGCCAGTCGTCTTCGTTGTCCAGAGCACGCATTCCACAAATGTTCAAGCGGGCAACCCAGGCCAGTACAAAAGGCCGTAGGACAAGTTCGGCGACTGAAATCGGATTACCAATGAACACAAGCGACCCCATGGACCTAAAGTCGACGGCCAATGTCACAACGGCTGGATCCACTTCTTCGTCGTTTCCAGCCAGCGAGCAGGACTTATTACCGGGCGAGGAATACACACATCTGCTTACGCCATCCTTACCCTTCGATCCGGACTTTTTTGAGACATTTGCCACATTGTGCGATGTACTGATCGATTGCTACACGCGTATAATGAGCCTGATACCTTCGCCAGCAATGTGCGTCCCTGGAACAGGCGAGATTTTTGCAAAGGCAGACTCGAGGCTTCGTAAAGTCATGGTAGCTGGAATCATCAAAGAATTTGAAGACGCTAGCAGAGCCGGGGCGAAGGCTGAATTTGCTGGATTGGGCAAGGTTGTGCTAGGTGGCATGATGTAAAATAAGTGTGATTGTTCCCCGGGAGATAGGCAGTCTTCGTTAAATGGTGGACGAGGTCGCGAGTCGGATGCCAGCAAGGCTATGTTCTCAAATCTTGAGCAACAAGGTACAGTTGCAAAGAATTGTTCGCCAAGCTTGTTGATTGTCGACCGAGAGTTGTAAGTCAAATAAAGCTCATCCACTCTCCGAATAGAGGCTGAATTTGATCAGTCCTCCAAGTTTCTGCTCGAAGGTTTTAGCCTTGCGCACTTCTTGACCGCTTGCCACGATTAGGCAAGCCAAGGTTGAAGATCTATACAGCGCTGCAGGAACACCTGAGTGGGTCGTATAATGTCCTGATATATGTGGTACACTTTGAAGATTGCCCTTATGGATGCGAGCGAAAGAAAAGTACCTGGCCCGGGGGCAATCTTGCAGGGATCGCTAGTATTGGCCCAATTCTGGGACTTCACAAAACCCCCAAGGAGGCCAACGCCAGTCTGAGGACTTGAGAGCTGTCAAATCGTGACTGGGCCATTCGGAATTACTCGGACCTCAGAGTCAGCCTCGTAAGCTTTGCGATGCAAGATCAAGGCGAAGACACAGGAACACGTGCTCGAAGCATGTCAAGCTGGCATGCAGTGATACACGTCAATGCACCACATGATCAGAAGCTACATCTGCCAGTACATCGAGAAATCGGCTCGCTGAATTATTGGATGGCATTGGGAAGCCTCTGCAAATCCACCCCAAGGTTCAGGGTGTCGAATTGTCAGCTGTTGTTGGCGTAGGTTAGCTAGACAGCTGCGGTCTTCCTAAAGGGTGGAAGACGAGGGTATGAGAGCCAAGTCGAATAAAGGTGTAGCCTTTGGACTTGATTATTGAGATGTTATGGAGGCTAATGTTGAGGTAGTGCATGCGAGCTTCAGCGTTCGCAAGGTCAAATCTTCAAAGGCTTCATCTCTAAAAATCAGCTCCAATCATCACACGAAGTGCGAAGAATGGCTATCAGGTCAATTTGAAGTAAAATAGCTAAATTCGAGATGGAGATTTTCTCTATTAGAATACACTCTATGTATGTCTCTAGCCGTGACAAACCCTGCGTCCTATGCCTGAGCATGAACTGCGTAATCACTTGATGTACAACTCTCGGTGGTAACGCCTTTTGAACCTCCCAATCTCAATAATGAAGACAATGGTATTGAACGCCACCATGACCGCTAATTCCCATGCTTTTCGTGCTCACAGACCATCTCATGCATGCTGCGTCTCTAGTCTCACGCGTTCCTTTTCCTTTTCCTCTCCAAACACCCTCCGACTCATTTCCAGAACCGTCTCAAAGCCTTCCCTTCCTCTCTTCGCATTCTCCTTGAATCTTTCCACGCTCGCTTCCTCAATCTTCGCCTTCACCTTCTTCCACCCACCACAAAGCGCCGTGATCCTCGCCTCCTGCTCAAACATAGTCCGCTCATGCCCGGGCTCACTCTGACTCTCATCAGGCCGATAAACCACGGTTTCCCGTACGCTGATCATGTTCGCCCATGTAAGATTCGTACTGCACATCGTGACTTTCTTTTCCACGGTATCGACATAAGAAGTCTCATAGACGTAAGACGTATTGCTGCCACCGAGAATGGCAATCACCCAGTCTGGACATGACTGTGTGCATGTTATGAGGCGTTCTGTGCGGAGAATACCCGTTGATGAGTCGACATGCCGTGAAAGGGTGTCAACGGCGACGACGTGTGAGGAGGATTTGTTCCAGGGACAGTATTTGCGCCAGTTGGCTGTTGAGACTTCGTCCCAGCTGTAGTCGAAGGTGTAGTTTGAGGAGAAGACGCGCATGGTTTGGGCGTTGTTGTGGGTTTGTGGCGTGGGTGAGACGAGGTCTGTGGACGAGAGGTGAGGGTTTGCTGATAGGTAGTAGGGAAGAGGCTCAGTTATGTTGAGGATAGAATGGATTATATGTATGTGTGTGGGAGGTTAGACGATCTGGGTTCTGGAGAATTTCTCCTGATCCCGAGATCTGCCGAAATATCAGGGTTAGGAATCCTTTGATGCGAGTCACGTGCTTTGTCGAACCATCTTTATCAAACTCCTGCTCCTCGAGGACCTCTATAGAGTGTTGGAGGCGGCGACTGTCTGTTGTCCGAGAATTTACCATGCAGCTTGTTCTTCATGAGAGAATGACAAAATTCTCAAGCGCAAAACTCGGGGCTTTTTGGCAGAAACTTCCAAAGCCGCACGAGGGTGATGTGAAGTATTCCCGCGGGTTCCCTCAATCACTGCTTTAATTAGGTAGGAAGCGAATGCCCATACTCCGTATCAAGGGGTCCAAATAGCCGTCTATTCAGACTTTATTAGCTTCCGCATTGGACTGCTTTGGCGACGTCGAAGCAGGTTTACAAGTAACGTACTTTCAAGTAGGTAAGATAGTGGTGGCAGCCCAGTATTGTAAACTCGATTCGACCTCCCCACCGATAGGTTCCCCCGCTTCACAACTTGGCCTCTGTGGCGGATTTTATTCACGCCGAATCACTCATCCTGAATCCGACGGAAGAAGCTCAAAAGTTCAAAGTTCAAAGTTCAAAGTTCAAAGTTCAAACCTCAAAGCTCAAAGTTCAAACCTCAAAGCTCAATTGGTGAACGTTGCCGCTGCATGAGATCTGCGCTGTGCTTGCACGACGCCCCTTCCCCCCACACTGACGACAATCTTCAACAGCGGCCACCTCAGTACCTACTTTTCCTACTCCAACAAGCCACTACATCTCCAGAATCAAGTCGCAATGCCCGAGCTGCGCAAGCGTAAAGCACCCACCGAGGCGGCAGCAACACCGCCTTCAGTGAAGAAAGCCAATTCGGTCAAATCGTCAACATCAAGCAAGAAAGGCGAGTCTGCTACCAATGGCTCCGCCAAAGCTACCAAAGTCGCATCTGGCCAGACCATCGATCTCGATGGCTTCGGAGGCGAAGTTGAGACCAATGATGGCGAGAAGGTGACCTTAAAGAAGCTAGTAGAGGATAGTCAAAACGGTGTTGTACTCTTCACGTACCCCAAGGCGTCGACTTCTACTTGTAGGGTTTCTCCCAAGACCCTCTTGTGTTAAATCAGCATGATGCTCGCGTGTATAATCAAAGTTTTCCGTTTCTTGCTTGTCTTCCCCCATCTTGAAACGAGGCGATTCTAACACATATTGACTTTATTTAGGTACTACCCAAGTACGCTTGTTTAGGGACGAGTTCACTCCTCTCACTGCGACTGGCTTCGCTATCTACGGTCTATCCACAGATTCGCCCAGAGCCAATACGAACTTCAAATCAAAGCAGAATCTACCATACACCCTGCTCTGCGATCCAAAAGCCACACTTATTGCCGCAATTGGCATGAAGAAGCCCCCCAGCTCAACCATTCGAGGGGTTTTCATGGTCGACAAGGCAGGAAACGTCAAAGCAGCCAGCCCAGGAGTAAGCCACTGTCCCTCTGAATCCACTGTAGAATGCAAGACTGACTAATTTCTCTAGAATCCGGCAGCCACAGTGGAAGCCGTTCGTCATCTTGTTGGAGCAGAGGGAAAGCCTGTCAGCGAAGAAGTTGCGAAGGCGGCAGAAGGGGAGATGGAACAGCCTGTCAAGGAAGGTCAAGCTACCGCCCAAGAAGTCGAGCAACCTCAAGCGACCGATGGTGATCAAGCCAAGGCTGACGTTGCTGCGGAAGTTGCTGACTCTGCTATGGAACTGGATGAAGGAGCAAAAGCTTCAGAAGTCCAGCAGCCTACAGCAACTAATGGGGATGAAGCTAAGGCTGATGTTGCTGCAGAGGTCGCAGACTCTGCTCAGATACTGGATAGAGGAGCACATGCATAAACTGTCAGCGATCTAAATGAAGTAGCTGCATGCTGTTTCATCCGGAAAATTACGGACCATCATCAATATCCATGAAACTTTGCAGCCTCCTCCTCAGAATCTCGTGCAAAACTCTTGTTTTCTGCCCTGAATGCGTTGAAGATTGTAGACAACCTCCCAAAAAACCAACACAGCGACACGAGGCTTGTCCTTCCTCCTCTATTAAGTACATCAAATTTCCCAACATTCTTGTAGATTCTGACTGGATATGTTCTCGTCAATGAAGACACCCATGCCCATTTGCCCAGAGAAATGATGTCTTCAATACTTTAGAATCTGCGTATCAGGCTAGGTGTCAAGATAAGTGGCAATTATGAGTGGCAGGGTAGTCGACTTGTGCACCAATCTGGCTTGAGGCCCACGATCTACCAATTCCTATTCTCTTCGTCTTGTGCTCTACCATGCTCTTTTGTCCTCAGCTATATGACTTCTAGAGATCTAAAGCACAGAGGTCCTAGCCTAGTGTCCTAGAGCCTAAAGCCTAAAGCCGTTAGTGTGAATCCGGACAATGTAAAAGACCGATTTCCGGTCTACCTCAATTGCAAGACCGTTCCTGCAACTAAAAGATGTGACAACAACAAGAACGTAGGCAAGGCTGGCTTTCAAGGCACGTAGAAGCACAGTCTTGGATACTGATTCGTGGCTTGCCCTTTAGGCTTGGTACCAGCTCCCGTCCCAGCCATGGCGACGAACGCGAAGGCAGGAGCAGCAAGGCAATTGGCGTCTGCGAGAACAGCGACCGCCGTGTGGAAGGTAAAAATTGGTGCGTAGTATCATCGGATTTTTGCTGAGACTTCGAAGAAATACACCGTCCAATCCAATGGTATATGGGATCGCATACGGAGAGCTCTTGCCATTGACGAAAATCGATCAACTGGCGTACCTCTCAACCCGCAGTACCGAAACCCTCCTCCAGGTGCCAACCCTCCAGAGGCATATGATGATCCAGTGACCGTACCAGCTGGCGACATAGCAGAGAACCCATATTACAAGAGAGACATCCGCCGCAGCTACCCAAGACTGAGCGTGGTGAAGCAGGCGGATGTTGTAGGATTGCTGTCTGTTGGGAGCAAGACTAGTCCAAAGGAAGGTGTTTTGCAGATAGGAGATGCGGGCGCAAAGCAGCTGGTGCAGGTGAAGCAGGAAGGAGAAGACAAGGGACTCGCAGCTTATTTTGAGAAGGAGAAGGGCGCTGCGAAAGGTATCTTTGGACCAGGTGGACTGCCGCCTTTTCCTAGTGGTATGAGTAGGACATCGCCATTGGGAGGGAGGAAGTATGTGATGGATGCCGATAGGGAGGAAGGCTTTCCAGAAGGGTAAGTACCTTACCCAAAAAGCATGGTACAAGAAGGCAGCTAACCCCTCGTAAAAGGTATCCTTGCCGAACATTCGTATAGGCATGTGCATGTTGTTGACGGGAGGACTGTCTGTTGTGAGCGTACGTCGGAGCAGGGACCCGCAATATCAACGGGACCTTGCCGCGAAATTTTCAGCCTCGCTTTCTTTCGTGGTTTTCTCTTATCCACCACTCCCAGTCTTGCACCCTTTACCACTTCAGAGGGTAACGTACCCAACTAAGCTGATTTCCTTATTTCTTGCATCTCTACAACACAACAAATACAGTGGCATTACCCGAAGATCGCGGGGCGTACTTGGGCAGCCAGTCCAAATAGTGCACACGATGCTGGCGTTTCTGGTAGTTGTAAGTTTTCAAAACATGGTTTGTAGTCTACAAGAGCGACTTTGACGTGCTTTGCTGTGATTCAGGTGTGCGTAATTCAATGGCTTGTTACTGCTATGAGACCCACTTTGGGGACGTCGCGCTCGATCTCCAGACGCCAAGTCTGGATTCTTGCCTTCTTCTCTACGCTCATCATGGCAACTTCCCTGCTCTCTGCCACGGACATCGTCCTAAGTTGTTCAATCTGTCAAGCCCCATTGTCCAGCATCTACAACGATGATGACCAGAACAACGGCCTTCGCAAAGGTGACGGACCCTACAACGGCCGAGTCACCAAACTCTGGCTCACCGAATGCACACATCTCACCTGCGCAAAGCACCTTGAAGGTGGAGGTAGAACTGGCTTCATAATCTCTACGAGCATAGATGAGCTAATACGCAGGCATCCAGGACTACCATTCCACTCGGATCAGCAGCCACCTCGAGCGCCATGTCCACTCTGCATTGCGGAGAAGAACGATTGCTCGAATAAAGACTTGTTCTACATCGACGGCATCGCGGAAGGCGAATACGATAGCAACATTCCTGACGCCTACTTTCAGACCCCTCCAGTCAGCCTTGGTGGTGGTGATGATCCCCCACTCGATGCTTTACTCGCAAGTTAACAGCCGATTCCTCAAGTCTAATCAATTGCTTACAATTAAACAGTTTCAGTACGTTTCACTCATACGCTTCGGCTCCAAGACATACGAGAAGGCCCGTCGCCTCGGGACCGCCCTTCAGCGATGGGAGGATAAGAAGTCCGACATCGTCCGTTCTTTGAGTAATCTAACTTCTCTGCGAGAGTGAGTGAACCTGCACGCTCTCTGCTCAACAGAAAGCTAATCGTGCGCTCCAGTGAGCTCTTGTTGGCTGGACGCAAGCTCATAGATTTTGGCCAGGACGTATCGTCGATCGAAGCCGCGCTGAGTCGTGCCGGTGCAAGCCTTACGCAAAATTCCCATCATCAACAGCAGCCAAGCTCCAGACAGCAGTACAACCGGTACCCAGTTGCGGCAAACAATATCATACAGCCTTTTACGCCTCTTGATACTGGATCGCGCCTCGCACGTGGAAGTGCAGCTGACCTTGCCCTGTTGAACAAAGAAGCTAGTATGGTCCATGATCAGCGTCTTGAGTCTCGGCCAAGTCTAGCGACTCGAAACGGTCCTCCTTCCCTTAAAAGAACGCGTGCGGACTCTTTCAGCTCCTTCGATGAGATGGCCAACGTACAAGATGCACGAGCAGACCCAAAAGGACAGACTGGAGGTCTAATGCTACCTCCACCACGTCCTGTACAGCAACCGTATGTCTTCATGGGCCGCGCTGACATTCCTTATGTCAGTGATTCGATGTCTGATAGCGATCATGCTAACGACGAGCGCCCTCAATTTGGTTATTTGACACCTCGGCGTCGTCGGGTACGTCCACGAAATGCTCTCACAGAAGCGAATCCGTCACCTTTGCTGGGTTTCCCTCCCGTGCCTCCTCCCACACGTCCCCTGCCGCCACTACCTCCGGCTAGCCAGCGGAACGTGAGAAGAGTAGATGGCAACGGCACTCCAATTGCGCCTGTCAATTGGCCACCCAACCGGCTCGCGCTCCAGGCTCTAGCTCCTCAACCACACCTAAACAACCCTTACCTCAGCCGAAATCCAGCCCCTGAACCCCACCCAAACAACCCTTACCTCCGCCAAGGTGGTCACTCCAGGGCACCTAGTACAGGGTCTGCAGATGTACCCTTTTATTCGAACCAGACACAAGAAGTTTCGTGGAATTCATCTTCGGAGACCCTTGTCAATTTGGCACCGGACGCTCTATGGAATCCCCCTTTCGATACCGTCGGCTCCTCAGATTCGCGTCTTGGCCTTTCTAGCAATGCTCGTATTAGCAGTAGTAGACAGAGATATCGAGAGTCAAATACGACGCTGCCCGACCCTCATCGTCAACCGCGTGAGCCACTAGACCTGAACGGCCGAAATGCTTGTCCTCCGACCTACCATCCAGCTCCTGAGGCCTTATTGCCGCCTAGGAATCGACGCCAAATCAGTGTTGAACCTGGTGATGTTCACCGCACCAATTTCATTGGTACAGGGTCTTCACCAGCCAACGGCGAGGTGGGACCAAATTCTGGCACCACAGGCTCGGGTGGTCCTCCGCATGCTGACTCTGGCCGCCGCCGTGCTCAGCGCTGATTGGCTGGGAAGTAAGAAGAGCTGGCTGTATCATGAGAAGATGGCTCATAGCTGAGCGTGTTCTATGGCTTTATGCCACTACTTTACTCCACTTGTGTTTGTGAAACAGCTCCTTCGATAGCAAAACGAAGTCTACAATACTAGCGTTTTAAACTCGTTCTGTTTTCCCTCTACAAACATAGAATGTGATTCCGACTTGTTGGGCAGTCTTGTACCAATTTGATGGGACTGAAGTGCTCTTCTGGCAGTCCTTTGAGATTAATTACGCGTAGATCAGGACGCACTTTGTAGAAGACTGAAGCAGGCCTATACTTGGTCCACTTTGTCTAGAGCAGACAACAACCAATCGTAGGTGCCAAGACTGAAAAGTAGAACACGAAAATTAGACTCGAGCTCTAAAGCCGCATTTCGGAAACACGAGTAGTCCCATGGGCTACTGCGAAGGAAACCTTTGCAATGGGCTTCTCCCATTCCAGACCACCAATCAGTGAAGCAACATAGTCTCAGCATCGTTAAGAGGTGCACATAAGCACGGTCATGGTATGAAGAGAAGAGCAGATTTGGTAGTCTCAATCCATTGCTATTGATACAAAAAGCTACTGCACTACTGCCCGTAGACAAGCCATTCGGAGCACAATTTTTGGCAATAGGAAAATCCACGTTTTCCACCATTCTTAATTCATTGCTACTACCCTCCCATCCTATGATGACCCAGACTTCTCAACGGCGGCCTAGATCACGGGCTCGAGTGGATACGCTTAGTCGAAGGGATTGGTGTGGGTTCCCCACCAGGTGAGGAACAAGCTGAGGCCGACGGTCTCGAAGACACGGGCAAGAGCACCGACGGCGACAGTGTCCATTGGGCGCTTCTCCGTAAAGATTTGCGAGATGAACTAGCAATTAATTAGCATATATCGAGGTTGCTAAGCAACTTGGAGGCTTCGTGCAGAGAGCATACGCTTGGTGCAGAGCTAGCCATGAAGATCAAAGAACCCAAGTACGCAGCACCCTTGTAGCTCAGGGTACCAGTGGCGTTGATCAGAGCACCAACACCATAAGACTGAATTGCGCTTCCGACGAGGGATGATCCCCAGGCAGCGGCGGCCCCGGCGGCCTCTTTGGACTTGAGGAACTCCTCTTTGGAGTTTGCGGCTTGGGCACGGTTGTAGGTGTCGCCGAAGACGGGTGCGAGGATCGCGAGCGAGGCGGCGTGGTTGAAGATCGTGCCGAGGGCGATGGCCGAAGGCTTCACGGGTGGCAGATCTGTGAACAACGGTTAGGAAGGACTCGGGAATGATGAACAGAGGTACGACAAGCATTGACAGGGCATTGTTGCGTTGTTGGGTCGTGTACAAGTGGCGTACAGCAAAACGGAATAGCAGATTGTTCGTTTGATGGACAGAGACTCTGGTATGAATGAAGACCGATGGCTCTATGTCGTCACCCTGCTTTCCCAGGCCCCGCGCCGATTGAACATGACAATTAGAGAGTGTATGATGAACTTACAGTGAAGAGTTGCCATGATAATAGTGTATTGAGTATCGACTGGGTGGGTGATGTGTTTGTTTTGGAGGTTGTTGATGATGTGGTTTGGATATTGACCTTTGGGAGAAGAGAAGTTTTGATGTGGCAGGCAGGTGATGTTGGTTTTGAGCTTGCCGCGCTAGTGAGCATCTGGTTTGGGGGAAATTTGCTCGTCAAGACCAGACGTCATTGTGGCTGAACTTCTTCCCTTTCGTTTTCGGCAAAACGTCGGGTCAATATTTCAATATAAGAAGCAACGCCAATGCTAAAGTACTTTATGCATACAAACGTCCTGCTGGGCGTCAGACCTGCTGTCCCAACGCATGCACCATAATACATAATTCGTTCTCCATTGTCCATCGTGCTCGTAACACCTTATGCCAATCGATACTACTTCAAATCCCCACTTACACGTCTTCGTCTTCTCGAATTTGGTACCGTTGAAGTAGTATTTTCATTCTTAGAATGGTTGGGCAAAATATCTTCTTCCTTCCTTGGTGATACCACTACCTGTTGTCTACTCGGTCGAGTCGACGTGGTACGAGGTAATCGGCTTCTGGCAGCCGCACCGGTTCCATCGACAATAACAGGCAGTGCGCTCGCGCCACTTCCGTCCCTGCTCGAAGGCCTGTATGGAGTTGCGCCGTTGATTGCTCGCCTTTGCCGGATGTCTTGGTCAACGCCGTAATTTGACGACCGTGCAGACCGATTGCTCGTAGGCGTAGAAGGCATCGAGTAGCTTGTGAGAAGGCTCGGCGGAGTGGTGGAAGAACTCGAACGTCTTCCAGGTCTGCGTCTATTTACGCTCATACCCAATTTATCGTTCATCTCGCTCGACTTTATCAGCTCGCCCGCCATGTTCCGTACTAACACTGCCCCGTCATGTTCTGCAAGTCTTTGGATCATATCTTCGAGGCCGTATCTGCTGATGAGGGCCCCTTGCTCTTCGCTTGCGTCACAAATGCTGCGGACAATGCGGAGAAGGTTGAGTCGGACCACCGCTTTGTTGGACTGTAGTTTACGCAAAATGCGGTGAAAGATGTCAGGGTGGGCGAGACTTAATGCAACTGGGGGACTGAGTCGCAAAAGCTTCTGCAAAGGTTCCAGTAAGTTTTCGAAAGCATTAGCTTTCGAAGTGGAAAAGCACTTGATGATGGCTGTCGGAAAGGAGCCATCAAGAAGATGTTCTTCCACTTTGGCCGTCTCTTCCTGCAACCTGTGTTACATGAGTATATAGCACTGCTATCTTGAGAACTTGAATTGAGACGTACCAAATGAAGATTGCATCTAAAGCAGTCACCTGCCAGTATTCGTCTGCAAGAAGCGAGATGTAGAAAGCAAGCCCTTTGTTGCGCCATAGCTCGCGTCTCCCAACCTTCCCTGAATGCGCCATATCACAAAGCACGGGCAGGGCGAACTCTTTGAGCGGTCCTTTGGTCTTGATGATACGCTGGAGTACTGGAATGATGCCATTGAGCGCAGCATCTTCCTGTCGTGACTTGTTTAGACGACATAGGTTGTAGATTGTATTCAGGACCTGGTTCGAGACTTCTCTGGAATGAGGTTCCTTGGAGCTGTTGCGTAGCAAGTCGGTGAGAACGTCTATCGCATTAGAATTTTGCAATGCGTCCAGGGTTGTGGACAACATTGAAAGGTTCTTAATGAACTTAAGCATGGTGATCTGATGGTTGGGAGACATTCGCTTCAGCTCCTTGAGGACACCTAAACAAATGTCAGCATCATCGTCATAGTGAATGTAATCAGTGTTACATACGGTGCAACACAGTTCGCTCTGCGACCAGCTCTTTGACATGATTCTCGGCCTGTGAGAACAGGAAGAAGATGTTTGCAATACGTCCTTCACAAAGCTCTGCTAGTTCGCCTTGTTCATCAAGGACTCTGCTCAGCACCAAGGATAATGGATCGAGAACGGAGTTTCGAGACAATATGCGGCAAAAGTCGTTCTTCGGTGTAGGGCCTTGGAGCTCAAAGACACTCCAGATGCCGTTAACACCAATGAGGACGAGGTCACGTTCTTCCTCGTAGTCTTCCTCGAGGAATTCAACCAAGACTTTCAGACCGCCTGCACTGACGAACATTTGTAGTGTCAGGGTTGAGGTCTGGAACATCTGACGCACAAAGGCTGCTGCTTCAAGTCTAATCTCGCTAGAGTATTTCCTGGATGCAAATTTGGTAATGATTGGGATGCCTCCAACAAAACATAGGTTCTCTTGGATCTCAACATCATTAAAGATGATAGTATTGACGATCTTGAGCAAGTTGAAGATGACATCGCGATGCCGACAATTCTCCAGGATCTCGAGCATAGGAAGCATGCCATGAGCACTGATGACGACATCTTTGGTGTCTGGTAGATCTGCAAGCACCTCGAGCAGTTGCTCGGATAGGTCTGCGAGCATGTCGTCCGCTTGGGAAACTTTCAAGGAGCCCACAAGTCCTTCGACTTGCGTACACAAACGTGCATACTTGTCACGGGCGACGTTCGCCTCGAGATCCATCTCGTCAAAACCTTCTTCCAACTTAGCGAAGGGGTCGTCATCGTCGTCTTCGTCATCCCCAAGCCAGGACTTGTTTGATAATTTCGAACTCAGCATTAAGGTACCTTCATCAGATCCTTTGTCACTCTCTGGCTTATTGAAGACAGTACCTCCTTTACCAAATACATCTGAATAGTCTTCGTCAAGGTCATCTTCAGCGTATCTTTGAATTTGCACGGAAGATCTCGTTCTTCGCATTAACGGTTGCCTTGACATAGTCGGAGGACGACGTAAACTACCGCCAGGCTTTGGTGGCTGCATGGCGCGAATTAATGAGCTCATGTTCGATGAATGGTACAGCTTTGGAGAAAGTGTGTCATTCTGCTACCGTACGGTCAGCTCTAAGCTATCAATACGCTTTAGAGCATTGACATTACCTTGCTCTTGCCGATCCTCAGATCAAAAGCTGCGTCATCTGTCACGAGGTCTGAGAAGCCATCGTCCGATGTCTCCATGTAAGCCTGGGCTGAAGAGAGCGGTCTCTTTAGTTTGGGAGGAGGCTGGAGTTGGTGTACGGCTGGTACAACCACGGCGCGGCGACTGGCCACGGGGGATTTCTTTGGTTCCGGAGACTTAGTAACCGCGGCTGTCCTGACTTGTTGGGTTTCAGTACGCTGGTGATTGAAGGGTCGAATTGTCTCTAATGGGTCGGATCCATGAAGCTGCAACGGACTCTTCACTGTAAGATCGCCTTCGAAATTGTCATCCCAATTAGCCTCTTCGGTCACAGTCTCGAAGGAGGCGAAGGCCTTGAGCTTTTCAGAAGAGAGGAGACCCCCAAAGTTATCATGGGGTCTTAGATGTGGCAGCTGCAATGCGTTAGGTGAGATTTCAGAGGCGAAATCGTCGTCCCAGTTGTCGTCCGACGTGTTAGTCGGAGATCTGAATTGCGCAGCATTCACCCTGGGCTTTGCAAGGTTCAGTGGGCCTCGGACAGAATTTGTTATTGTATGATTTGGTTCTCGTCTTCCAGGTATTGGGCTCGAGGACATTGGCCGTGAGGCCCTGCGTAACGAGCCTGACTCGGGAGACTTTAAGGCTTCATTCCATTGCTGTACGCTCTTGACAGCCTCTTCGTTGGGCACTACAGCATCAGACCGCTTCGCACTGACAATCCAGGGATGCTTTAGCAGCTTCCGTGCCGACACCCTTAGATTAGGGTCCTTTTGAAAACATTGCATTAGAAAGTCTCGAACGATGGGTGAAGCTCCCTCAGGAAGAGGAGGATGATCGTCGTTAACGATACGAAAAAGGGCATGCATTGGCTGCAATTTGTGATATGGTGGCTTGCCGTCCAATAGCTCTATCACGGTACAGCCTAGACTCCAAATGTCAGATGCTGTCGTTGCACCTGATAGTTCGATCACTTCTGGAGCCATCCAATACGGGGTTCCCACCACACTGGATTCATGGAACGTAGTGGTCCTTGTAGCAACTCCAAAATCGGCAAGCTTCACGAGTCCTTGTTTTGTGGTAAGAATATTCGCACCCTTGATGTCACGATGTATGACACCTTGCTCGTGAAGATAGAGTAGTCCGTGAAGTACTTGAGACATATAGATGCCCACAAGGTTTTCCGGGAATTTGCCAAAGTTCTTTGAGATCGAGTGTAGAGATCCATTCTCGCAGTATTCCAAGATGATATTGAGTGATTCCGCTGACTTGACGAAACCACGGTATTTGACAATGTTTGGGTGATCCAAGTTCTTGAGGAGGTCGATCTCGAGTGTAATGACCCTCAGCTCGCTCTTTGGAAGATCTGCAAGCTTCACTTGTTTGACTGCAACGGTCTCCCCTGTGCCCATGTTCAGGGCCCTAAAAACAGAACCAAAAGCACCCTTCCCCAGGCAGTCTCCAAGCTGATAATCTTTGAGCTCTGAGACATCTTGAGCCTTGGTTACTGTCTCAGACTCCTTCTGAGACTGTCGTGGAGTGCATGCGCCATTGGCATCCCTCTGGGTCTCCTTCACGACTGTCTTGCTCGGGATGTGCGCTAGATTACCTTGACGTCCGTCGATAGGAGTATCTCCGGTTTGGGGAGTCCATGAAACCATATTGAACCCTCAACCTCTCCAATGGAATCCTGCTCTTGTTTTCGCCCGACGGCTCCTGAGTCTCACCATAGAGCGTTCATGTAATGATTACATCTTCTAGGGAAACTATGGCAGAGCATCACGTATTGATAGCCGCTATTAGTGTCAACGAGGTGGGATGGTCGGATGATCCCATGTGACGCTCAGCCCCAGAGACCTATGCGTTGTCAGGACATATGCAGATGAGCACAATAACACATTAGCTCACATACCGTTCAATGAGGTACTAGTCCAGTGGTCAGACCCGCCAGGGACTTGTGTTTGGTTGTGAGGGCATTGGATTCGCGTGTGTAGGGTTACAAACTCAAGTGTTCGCGTTTCGGCTACAAAGGCGGCTGCTTATTATCGCAGAATTCTACATTTCATGCCAAAGCTACTATGAAATTCATAGACATAAAAGAATAACTAAGAGAACACTTTGAAAACAACGAGTCTGCCAGGCAGTCATATGTTCCGATTGTGGAAACGAGGCATCGCTGTGGTAGAATCAGGTTCTCTTCGAGGGATGTTATCTTACAAGACTCCCTATAGAGCTATCAAAAGTGCAGCCAACTAACGCTTGTCCCGAAGCATTCGAAGGACATCTGACACCAGGTAAAGACTCCCAGCAACCACTAAAGGCCCGCCATTTTCAAGTTTCGCAGCCCATCGCAGGCCAAGGTCCAATTTTTCCTCGGTGTGAGTACTCAAACCCTCAACATCAAGGCCTTGCGCTGCCGCTACCAAAGTCTCCCGCTCCTCTGGTCTGACCCAAGGCATCCCGTCTACAGGACCAAACTTGACAGCTATAAAGTTGTCGTTCAGCTTGAGGAGACAAGCGAGTAATTCTTGAACATCTTTGCCCTTTGACATGGCAATCACCCAGGTCACAGGGCCGTGCTTCTTTCGAAGTTTTCGATCGACGTATGAACCCAAAACCTCGGCAGATTGAGCATTATGAGCTCCGTCGAGGAGAATATTTTGTTCGGTACCAATGATACCTTTAATGCTGAGCGTCTGCAAACGTCCAGGCCAAACGGTCTGCGAGATGGCAAGCAATAGATCGCGTGGGTTCAATGAAAGGTGATCATAGGCAAGCACTTCTTTAATGGCTTGGAAGGCCAAGCAAATATTCATTTGCTGGTGGACCTCGAATTCTTCCTTGGGCAGGATGACCCATACTTGGTCATTGTCCTCGGAGTCCTGAGGTATAACTCTCATGGAGGATGCTTGGACTTCTTCTGCATTGTGCCTCAAAACCTCGAGCACAGATGGCATGTTGCTTCCGTCCACAATGCAAGGCACGGCCTTCTTCATTATACCCGCCTTCTGGTATGCGATTTCCTCCAAAGTGTTTCCCAGGAAAGACTGGTGGTCTTTTCCGATCTTCGTGATAACAGTAACAGTGGGGAACTGGAGGGCATTGGTCGCATCATGTCGGCCGCCCAAACCAACTTCAACAATGCCAACCTCAATCTTTTCACGATTGAATATTTCGAATGCTGTCGCGGTCAGAATTTCGAACTCCGAGGCCTTGATACCCTGTTTCTGGTCCCTCGCTTTCACAATAGCTTCAACTTCATGGAACAACTTCTCATTTACGGTCTTTTCATCGATTGTAATGCAGTCCCATCGATCTATCAGATGCGGTGAAGTGTACCGGCCGCATCTGTATTTGCCAGCATTCAGCATTGCTGAAGCATAAGCACAAACGGATCCTTTGCCGTTGGTGCCTGCTATGTGTATAGCGCGCCATGTTATGGGAGTGTCCTTTAGTAGTCTGATGATTCGCGCGAGACCAAGCTCGATCATTGTTGCCTTGAGAGCATACTGTTCCAAGAGGCGACAGGAGTGAGCTCTGGTCGGGTTGTTCTTCGACAGCAACTCTGAGTTGTCTTCGTTGATTGCTATAAATCTGAAGCGAAAGCCGTTCTCGAAATTCTGCCAAGCAATCTGTAAGTTGATAAGCGCCATTCGCCAGCCCTACCATACTTTACTGTATTTTGAGTGCGGAATTGTATTAACCGCTCCTGCCAGCCTCACATTCTCCTCAGTGTTGCCTCAATCGCAATCCTCATCGATCCTTCATCGTCGAGGACAATCAGATCATCATTTTTGCCGTCGCAGTATCATTCACATTCAACTTTGACGTTGTGCGACGACTTCTGCGCGATGGGTTTACGGTATGTCGAGTTGTTGTTTTTGTCGCGGTGGTGTTTGCGCCTGCGTCTACTTTATGCTTCGCGTATCTAGCAGCCTCGTTATGCATACACAATTCAAGGCAAGAATATTATGCTAATCATACATGATCTCGCAGGATGTTCGTCGAGCCCGATGCTGCCGAGCCCAAAGTCACCCACAAGACAGACCCTACTGCTCCAGCCCGCTCAGCTATCAGGCGTCAACGCACTGTCCGATACAGCCCAAATGTCCGCGATCATCAGTCTACACTCAATACACTTCTTTCTCGCAACCAAAGCCGCTCTCAAAGCCGAATGCGAATGCTAGCGGACCGTCGCTCACTACTTGAAGACATTCGTCGCCGAGATCAGTCAGCTACCCCATCCACGTCGAATGCAGAAGAAGCTCGGGACACGGTTGCAGAAGCAGACCTGGCGCATTCAGAAGCAAGTCAGCGCAGCCGTTTGGAGAGCGGACGCGCACTACTCAGAGATGCTTTGAGCTACGAGCGTCCAGGACGGCACATGAGGACCGCTCGAGCGAACACCGTCTCCGAGTCATCAGGCGCTGGGGACACCAGTCGTGATGGCATGCCGGAGCTCCTGGCCATATCGAGATCAGAAGAGACAAGATCGCCGCCTCCAGGACATATGCCAACTCCTCCACATACCTCTGGCGAAACCTCAAACCGGTCCTCTCCTCACATCCTTACTCGCCCTATCGGTTCCGCATCGCTCACACCCAGATTTGCACCAGCTCACAGACTGGATGCAGAGGATGAGGCCCAAGCGAATGCTGAACGCAATGAGGTCCTTGCACGGCTCGCATCAAGAATGGCTGAAATGAGCGACAGCGGAGAGCGCGAATACGTCGCTGGACACCGTGCAGAGATCAACAGGATGAGGAGCCGCAATCCAGCTCAGCTTTCAGTTGAGTATCGTGAGGCCGAAGCCGCGTACCTCGAGTCTGTCGAGACTCGACTGAATCTGATGCGCCGAATGAGAGTCCACGATCTAGCCGAGCTGCCTCCATTGCACCGCATGAGTCCTCCCATGCGCGACATCACTCGAGCCACACATACTCAAAGCAGCGTGGATGGGCTAGGAGACCGAGAACGAAGCTTCAGTCCTGAGGGCGACGACCACTGGGAGACTATGCTTACAACCATACAACCTGATGAGCGTGTACCAAGCACCCATTCTTCTTTCACAACTGCCTCGGCATCCTCGCTCTCATCAAACTCAGCGTCCACGTCATCTTACGGCACGCTTGTCACTGCGCCCTCCACATCCGCAGACGTCGATGTCTGCCCCAATGAGTTCGTAGACTCTGACGACGAGCCGATTGACATCATTGGGTCGCAATTGGCACAAGCCGAAAGCCAGGCCCGGCGAATCGAAGCACTCTCCCTGCAGCTGAGCCGGGGGCACACTCGGGAGGAGGATTACCCGAGGTTTAGGCGTTTGTTAGAGCGGGAGACTGAGCTGCATGAGATGGAAGCCAATCTTCGAAGACTAGAGAGTCGAATTGCTGACGAAGAACGTATGCCTGTCGCCGGACGACGCAGGCGTGAGGAGAGGCGAGCAGGCCGGGAGAGGCTATAAGATGCTACGACCGCCCTTGAATAACGTTCCACAATTGAGCAGCATTCTTTTCAAGGATGGAAATGAGCTGTGGTGGTAATGTTAACTACCGGCAGCTAGTTCCAAAAGCACCTTTCTTTCCACCATGTTCTTTATACTTGCTAGGGAATTGTAGTTGCTGAGCTCCGTCTCGCACTAATAACTCGGTCCTTACTGAGGGAAGGTGTGCTGTCAAGCCAACGAGGCTAGAAGGAAAAAGTTCCAAAAACTGCTTGTGCTTCGAGGGTCATCAACGCAGGATGAAATTCAAAAGTCGATGTTTAAACAGATGTATTATATCTCCGGATGAAGATGCTGCATCCGTAGCGTTCCACTTTGCACAGTAGGTATTCGACTCAGGGTCAATAGATCAAAACGTAAATGATCGTCAATAATAGCTCTATCAACAAATTGGGTGTACACATACCCAGAGTCGCTGTGAACCTATGCAATGGCTTGACCGGCTAATGAGAAGATTTCAGGGGCTCTGATTGCACCTTCTCTTGAGCTCCTGGCTTCCAGCTATCATCCTCCCTGCTAACAATCACTTCATGTACATCCAATCTCCCATCCACAATCTCCCTCCCATTCACCAAATCAACCTCATCCGCCCTCTTCGCCCCCTCCTCCCTATCCTTCGCAATCCCAGCTTCAACATGCCTATCCATCAACCTATTCCTTGCCACATCAAAGTCCACTTCCACAAACCACAGCTCGTCCATCAACTCTGCTGCCGTCCTCCACAGTCCTTTGTTCAAGCTGAGATAATTGCCCTCGAATATCACAATCCTCGCTGTGGGATGTATAGGTATATCATCGGCCACAGGATCTTTCACCGCATGGTCGAAGGAAGGAGCATAGACCGTCTTTGTTTCAGGCAGGAGGTTCTGCCGTAGGGTTTTGACTAGCTCGTAGAACGCCTTGTCGTCGAACGTGAAGGCTGCGCCGCGCCGCGCATGGGCTGTGTGGGGTTCGGACATCGCTGAGAGTTCGGCACGGTAGAGATGGTAGCCATCCATGGGTAGGAAGACGGCGATGGTGGTGGATGAACAGCCAGGGGCTTCCTCATTATGGAGACGGTTGAGCCTGTTGGCTACCGTGCTGGCGAAAGTTGTTTTACCTGTCTTCATGTGAGGGGCAGTGCTGGCAGGCAACAGCTATTGACAGCGTACCTGAGCCAGGAATCCCAGACACGGCTATCAGAAGTCTTTTTGAGGCAGGCGTATCTTTGTACTTTGCTTCGCAAGATGAGCGCCTAATACCATGATCGTTGGGTGAGATAAAGGCTCACCCCAAGTCTTCTCGACTAACCTGCTCGCCTGCTCCTCCATTTTGGGCGACAAAATGCGAGCTCAAAGATTGGGAAGTCTTGAAGAGTGTCAAGAAGCAAGTGCAAATAGAGGCTCAGCGAATTTGTACCCCACGTACGAGTACAGGCCCCGCATTTTGAACCCTGTAAGAAAAGAAAATCGGCAACATCGAAAATGAAATCAAAGGAGAGAGGCATGCTCGTACAGTAATTGCACAAATGGCTGTGACTCGCGCCATCCACATTGATTGCAGTGTGGGAGTGCGCCATTTGAAAATGAAGATGAACGCAAAATTCTCTGTGCTCCTACCAATGCTGACGCTAGCCTTCTCGTCGGTACATGCCCAAAAGAGGCCAACGCTAAAGGCTTGCAATCGGTTTAAGGCTTGCGAAACGCCTGAAGGAGATGTAGTGTTCATACAAGGAAAGCTTGAGCTCAACCCTCATGAAGGATGACCAGGCTGCGATGAGTCGCAAAAGGTTGTGAGGCCAAAAAATACTGCCCGCTCCGCGGATAATCTCCATCTGCTCTTCGAAGACCGTCTTACTGCAGTATCGGGCCAAGATCATGAAGTTGCGTACTGGCCCTTCGCGAGTGTGGAGATTCTCATCTAGACTACGGGCTTCATAGAGTCAGTGTACGATACATACGGAATTTACCTCGCGGACTTACTAAGATCGTTCGTCTTCAAGATCAAGAGGATAATGGGCGGAACTCTGGCCAAAAGTTGGACCAGCTTTTCTCAATCAGCATGAATTCGTAATACCAAAAGAATCCATACCTGCTGCAGCATTCCCTCACCCATAGACTCGGATATTGCTTCCTTTTCCTCCTCTGACCTAGTGGATACTACAGACTGAGTAAGAGTAGTGTAGTCTCTTCCTGTAATAGCACTTGCGAAGAGAGGAAACTGGTCATCATCGATCTCTGCAACGTCATGTGCATATTTACGCATCTTCTTCTCATCCGCATCGATGACGGCAAGCCATAGTTTCGCGTAATCTCGCCGGAGCTGCTTCGGTATGACTCTGTAAAGGCCATGGTCGTACAAAATGATGTCAAAGTTGGGCTTCCGTCTACCTTTGTTCTCGCGAATTGCAACGTTTCCGCCATGAGGATCACAGTGTAGGGGTGTATCTCCAAAAATCATCTCATTAAAGACGTGAGCTAACGCTGCAGAAACCTCGTCTCGGTCGATGCCGTGGAAATCGAGATACTCGAGGTCATCAATTCGATGGCCTGCCACATTTTCCATGACTAGGATCCGCTTCATACCCCATAGCACGTTGGGTACGACCAGCGGTGAGTTGGGCAGACCGAGAAAGTGCTCCCGCGTTCGGAGTGCATTTTCTCCCTCCAGTGCAAAGTCGAGCTCTTGGGGCAAAGAGGCTTCCATCTCGTTAGATAGCCATTCAAGGTCATACTCTGGGAAGAATCTTTTCAGTGTCGAGAATGTGAGCCTCGTCAACGACAAGTCCAGTGGTACCCACTCCGCTAAAGCCGGATGTTGGATTTTGACAGCGACCTTCTGACCTGTTTCCCTCATCGTCGCCAAGTGAACTTGCGCAAGGGACGCTGCTCCGATGGGTTCTCTTGCAAAGTCTTCAAAATAATCCTCGATAGGTGCTCCAGTGTCTTTCAGTACGAGATCTGCTACAGACTCGTATGAAGATACTGGGCAATGGTCCTGTAATGGTATGAAAGTTGTAGTCCATTCTTCGGGCAGCAGGTAGTTCATGCTACTCAGATGCTGTCCCAACTTGATGAATATCGAGCCATTCTGTTCCATGGCTTTGAGAGTACGCTCTGAGCATCTTTTGTGACACGCCCTGAGAATTGCCTGCCAATCGTCTCCACCCTCTTCTTTTCGCCTCAAGGTGACCTGGTAGCTGCAAGGCGCACGATCAGCGGCCAAGATCATGCACCCAGAGGGCAGGACTTACTCGCGAACACTCCGAGAGAGTGCGGAGAGTACCCGCAGAGACCTTGTAGCTGCGGCATAGCTATGCTTCGCGTTATCTGAGAATACCGATACCGAACCAGCAGCTGTTAACGCTGCTAGAACTAATCCAAGCCTCAGGCCGTTCAATCGGGGTTTTCTAGGCGGCGGTCCGTATCCTGAAGAGCCAACTGATCTGGTACCATCGACTGGCAAAGCCTTTGAGCAACCAGATCTGAAGCCTCTCGATGCGACTCCATTTGCTATCGAGGAACCTCGGGCTGTTGTTGCACAAGTGGCCCTTTCCACAATCTGCCGCTGGTTACGCAGACAGCCTCCACATGTCCAAGTACCATTTTGGGCAATCTCAAATGGCAGTTTGAGGCCCCTCATATTCTGGCGATTAGCTCAACCTATCGATCCCTTCAGAAATCAATCCATTAGTCGGATGATGCATTGGATCTACATCAAGAGACGCTAGTAAAACTTCTCAGCCTTGAGCGGAAATGTTCCTACATACGCTCCTTCAACCTGCGACGGCTCCGTGGGCTCCAGGCAAACAGCTTCGTTGAGCACCGAAAGATTCCTTAGCAATTCTGCTGAACTACCGTTCGTGGCTTCGCCTGGTATGCCCTCAAGGGTCCCCATTGAGCTCGCCATGTCCGACCCCGCATAACTCTCTCCAACACGTCCATGAGTACGAACAGCGACTGAAGGCATAATGAGCCCGCAACCACTCCGAGGCAAACGCATGTCCGACATCCCAATCTCCAAAACCTGGAATATCAAGGCCAGACATCTAGTCGCCCCAATCGCAGCCTTTACCATGGCAAGCTTGCTATTCGTCTACACTCGATCCAGCATAAATGCTGCCAAGCGGAATGCAAAGCGTCACAGAGAGGCGGATGGCGGACAGATCAGCTGGTACAACAAGAGCCAGCGGCGACATGGCTCATTAGGGAGACCTGGGGAGCAGGAAACGTTGAGGCAATTGGTCACTGGTGCGGAGGACAAGACAAGACAGGTGGTTACGAAGGGTAAAAGCATGTCTGGAGGGAATGAATTGCTGAAAGCGAAGAAGGTTGGATCAAAGGATGATGGACGATAAGACGTCACCGCAATCCTGAGGGAACAGAGCATCACTTCTTGCAGATGGGGAATATCCAATCATAGAGGGCTATATTGAGATGGAAGGCAGTCTCAGAGGCTGGAAGGGAAGCCCAACTGCTATGGCATAACGCCATTACCAGCGACCACCACAAGAGGACACTGGCCAAGCTCTGGAAGGACCGTGGCCGGAAATCGAACAACGTAGACCCAGCCGGTGCAAAGCAGAGGATCGAGGGGGAGCGTAGTGGTGCTACTTGAAGCAATGTAAAAATCTTCGGATGATGAGCACAGCTTTCCACTAGAGTGGCTATGTACATAGGGAAACAAGGAACACCCGAGCAGAACGAAGATTCCTCCGAGCCTCCCAAAGGTTAACGTATCCTAGGCCGAATGTCATTGGCCACAATCCCCTTTCAACGCCCCAATGTCTCGTAAAAACCCCTTTTCCTGCAGTCCCATATAGCATGCCTTCGGTTCACCTCTATAGCGAGACGGTCTGTAAGGAACAATGAATGAGCTAGACAAGTCGAAGCAACCGTTGCTTCCGCAGCCTTTACAGAAAATGCAATGCTTACGCGACGGCTTCTCCCATTGCGCCGTCGCTTGATTGGTCATCATGTTGAAGGTGATACATTGACTTCTTGAGGTACTCGAACGTAAGGATTGTGGTCATGGCAGAAGGTACAGCTCGTATCAGATTGGTGCCGAGGCCAGCGTAGAAGCCTTGCCAACCCTCTTCCATCAGAATGACTCTGCAAGTCTGCACCGTGCCTCGGTATCGTAGCTCGCTGACAATGGGAGTAAACAGTCCAGGAGTCCGTCCATGGTCTCCCGCCTTTGTTAGACCTTCTCTCAATGGCATTCCCTGTGCTGTAGGCGGAGCTGCTGATCTTTGCTGGGTCTGAAGTCTTGTTCGCACGACCTCGTGAGGATATGTTGCCGTGCTCGCACAGACCTTGCTTAAGAAGACGGCCAGCGCCAGTCCATAGAAGTGGTGGCTACGATCTTCGTCACTCTCTTTCTGTCCTTTTCCAATGCCAGTAAACTTTTCTTTGAAGATCTCATACAAGGGGAATTGTATCGCAACATGAGTCAATCCTAGTAGTGCTGGCGTGAGGCCAGAGTAGAATGAGAGAATGCCTTCGCTCCGGTACATCACACGTGCTGCGTCCCAGGTGTTCTTATAATGCCACGGAGGTCTCGAATGATTGGTAGCTATTCTTGAGCTCGACTGCGACATGAGCCTTGTTTTGATGACCCATATCGGGTTTGTTGCCATGGTAGAGCATGCTCCTCCACTCAGAGACGCATACACGTTTGCAAGGAACCAATTGTCTGATAAGATTCTTCAGTCAGCAATTCTTTGACCTTTAAGGAAATGCCCACTCACCCGTTTTGGTCCTGAAGTAAGTTTGCGTCTTATTGTAAACAGTCAGATAAACAGCCCAAGTTGGCACATAGCCCAGGAGCATTGGCCCGAGCCCTCGGTACATGCCACGCAGGCCATCTTCCTTCCATATGGTAGCAGCAGTCCCTTGAACACCTCGATATGCATCAGTAGTAGCCTTAATTCCATCTTTTGAGCTTTTGAAGCCCCCCTGAGCTTGTAACTTAGTCTTGATCACATCCAACGGACAGCTCACAAGACCGGAAACAGCACCAGCGAGGCCTCCAGATACCGGAACAACGTATCCCTCGGGGATCTTTCTCACCCAATACTGAAGCCGAGCATTCGGAGCATTCGAGATTCCTTTTTCCGCGTCTCGGGCAGCAATTGGGGCAACCGGATTGCGGTCAAAGGACATTGCGGGGGGCCAAGTGAAGCCGAGATAGGTTCTAGCAAGGCATCTGGCGGAGAAAGGCAGGTATTCGCAGGCTTCCAAGCTCTATTAAGATTCTTATACTAATCCCCCGTTGTGGTCAACCCCGCACACTGAGGGCGAGTACTATATTAACGATTAGGCAGCTTCATCCCGACCGGAGGCATCGAGTAGGTGGTATAGGTATTTTGAGGAGGAGTGATTGACCAGGTTCGATCACACCGACTGGCTTGAAGAGAGTTGCGAGTGTGAGTGCGGTCTGTTGGTCTTATCATAGCTGTAAAGCCGGCCAGGCGAGAAACGTTCCCCGGCATGCCAAGGCAGTCGACTATTTTAGAAATAGCGCTAGCAACACCAAAGATCAATGCAGCTTCACAAGCTACACCACTACTGACATCCAATTTGACAGGCACTGACTCGCAATCATGTCGGCTCCCTCACTCGCCAAGTACATAATAAAGCGACCATGGTTGAAGCGATGGATGGTGCCATTTGCAAATTGGTACGCCGATGCTGCGGGATACAGGAAGCTTGGTTTAAAGTAGTAACCTCTCCTCCAATGCGGACATTTGGGATCGCAGTCTGTGTTTATCGAACGCTGCATTCCTTTCCTTGGAGGCTGCACTCAAATATCAGAGCGAAAGCTAAGCATCGAGGTATCTAGAGCCGATGACCTTATCCCGGAGGAGTCCGACACCGTCCTCCTCGCCCTGAAACGATTGCCGCCCAAGGAGGCTTACGACAGAGTCTTCCGACTTCGAAGAGCTTTCCAGGTAAGCTTCCAGAATACTTGATGTATGGAGGAAGCGAGATACAGATGCTGACTGGTTCCAGTGCTCTCTTTCCCACCAATTGCTTCCCAAAGACCAGCAAACCAAGCCCGAAGAGGTGAGCAACAATAGAACTTCGCGTATTTGGGGCGTCTGCTTACTGCCGTACAGGACACCTTATACCTGTCACCTATTATCAAGGAAATCGAATCAGAATCAAAGGAACGTGACGACTTGGAGGCCATGGTTGTGGGCAAGAGAAAGAAGACGGCTGAGAGGCATTGAGTTGGGCACATTATGGTGACCACCAGACAGTATCGATTGTTATGCGTCCTGCTGTATCCTACTGTACATAGGAAAGGAGTTCTGAAAGACAGTGCCTACAAAGCCTTTTCCCACTTCAAGATGAAAATGATGATACTGCTGTATGTGGACCATGAGATCGAAATTTACATTGGTAGATCGTAGTCGCCGTCCTTTCTCTACGTGTGTTCGAGAATACTCGTATCTACGTCTTCGACCCTCCACATGTACCACATGAACACACTCCTGTCTATGTTCAGTCGAAGGACGAATGAAACAATAGTGGGACCTACCTGTAAGGAGCGAATCTTTCTGAATGCATCAACATGTCATTTTCAGACATATACTTCCATTTCCCTCCTCCCTTGCCTTTCAGCTTCCTCACGTCTTTCCCCATGAAGGCAGCCAAGCCCCTCCTGCTAGAGTTAACACTGCCTTTCAACTTCCAGACAGCAGGGAGTCATACTGCACTCCAAGATCGCCTGTAGAGAAGATGTCCATTCTCTTCAGTCCAAAACAGGCAAACATCTCCACAGACCATTTTCCCAAGCCTCTTACGGCAGTCAACTTTTCAAGAACCTCTTCATCGCTGGCCTTCATGAGCATTGCAGCACTCAGCTCGCCAGAAGCAAATTTCTCAGCGAGTCCTTTGATATACTCTGCTTTTCGTTCTGAAAGACCAGCCTGGCGTAAGAAAGGAACTTTGCATTGCGCTACCTCCGTAGGCGTTGGAAATGACGCTTCATCTTTCTGTGCGTTTTCGGGCGTGGGCACGTCTTTCTCGAGATCAGCGGACTTGTTGAAGAGTTCTACGAATTTTCTCTTGATCGATGAAGCCGCGGCCCCAGATACCTATCGAAACGTGAGATCAGGCCGCCAAAGAATCGCCCCCTCACAATACCTGCTGGCCCATTATTGTACTGCAAAGGCTCTTGAATGGATCGCATTCCTCACTTAAGCCTTCTGGAGAGAAAACACGGCAATAGTGCTTCTCAATCAGAGGCTGCATCTTAGGATCTGTTTTGATGAGATGGGCACATGCTTCTTCAAGAATTTGCCCGGTCGTAGTTGTTGGCCTTGGAACACCAGTCTTGGATGGAGATTCGTCAAAAGTATTTTGGGAATAAGTGACCAGGCGGGAACCTCTTGGAGTTATGACAGGTGCATTCGTTCTATGGGGTTCGACAGGTCGATCTAAAGATAATGCAGAGTTATCGGTAGTTGGCATCCTATATGGAGGAGCCATAGCGGTTCGATGATAGATATTGGCATGGTTGCTTAGCGTCTCGATACTCGCTTCGGGGGTATGGAGTCGAATTCTCTTGGGTGGTAGATTGGTCGGTTTTGTTTTGCGCTTACGCCTCTCGTTTGGTGGCTTTAGCCCAGCGTCTTTGGAAGGAGCCTCGCTACTCGTAGCTACAGTCTCAGTATCCTTGGCATGATCAACAGGCGTAGCCGCATTGCTAGCAGAAGTGCTGCTCCTCAGAGCACGTTTGACAGGCATGGTGCGTAGTGTTCTATGATTCAGAGTGAAGCTGCGCATGCAAGCAAAGAGCTTGCCCGATATTCTCAGAAATATTTGCAAGTAATAATGGTTCGTAGTCTCATTCACTCCTATGGAGTCAGGACAAGCAGTAGAAACACAGTTTCTATTGGTTTTCCTACAATACTCATACTTTGGTAGTCGAGGATGACAAGGAAGAGTCTTGCAGGCTGAGTAAAATTCTCATTAATCCTCGCGGTTAGCGCAAAACTACCTCAAGGAAGGCTGCCTCGCTACCTCGCAGCGTTTGAGGCGACAAGGTTACAGGTGCAAGTACCCGCAGCGGTGGTGGCGGCGTGCGAATGGATCCAAGCATCAAAGCATCGGAATGCAAAGCATGAAAAGCCAGTGTCCCGTTTTTGTGGACAGCGGAGAATTAATGGCGCTTGGCATGGACGGTTGAGGCGTCGAGAGAAATCCGCTTTACGCTGATCGGCAAGATACCTTAGTTATAGTCCAATTTGCGAAACAAATTGCATGCTTCCTCACACGTTTTGTATTCGTTCAAAGTTATTTGACTTTGATAGGAAGCTTCACTTACCTTACCTTACTCTTTCCCATCGAGGTACGTGCAGTAGCACAGTGTTGCCACTGATGACGAGTCCAAGCTGCAAGAGGGTGAGTCCAGACTCCACAGAATCTCGAGCTCCTCCACGCCGAAAACCCGAAGTTTGGCCCGTTTACAGACCAAGAACCGTTCCACAGAGCGCTTGCCAACATTCTGCTGCGGGGCAAATTCTTCCTACGAGGATACCATCGATACGAGAGGCAGAGGTAGATTGGGCTCAATGGCTCATGCAAGAGAGCGCGACTACTGTTCACTATCTCTAGTTGCCGTCAAGATGTTGCAGGGATGATCAGTATCTCAAGCTTGCCAATGCACTTGCACCAAAAGTCTTCCTCGACTCTAAAGTATGCATTTGCGCGTGAAATGAGTTCATCGTACCGCTAATCAGCGCAGTGTTGTTCTTCGTCGTTGTACGAGTATTGTGTATCGATCCAATAGACGCTCCCACGACATAGATTCTGTAAAGTATGGTTTGAAAGGAAATCAAGAAAATCGTGATGGCTAAAACGAGAGATGGCCAATAGTGTCGTTATCTACCAATCAGGTGGAAATGATACGGCGGAGGTGGGTCGGGATTGTGGTCTAATAGATAGCTGTGTTTGGTATGGCGCACGAGCATAAATGTAAATGGCGGACAGAATCCGACATTGGCAATGAGCATGGGGCAAAACATTTGATACAAACGAGATACCCGCTAACGAAATGCGCGTCCCTCCTTGTGGTTGGCGAGGCCTTGGGAAGAGTGCACTATGGCCGGCCTAAGTGGAAGGGGTCTCCTTTTCCCGCCCAGTCCCTTTTCAGAGTACAACTTTGCTCCTTCCCCAAAAACCCAAGTCCGCTCCAAGATTTCTTGAATTCCGTCACAAAAGGTCGTCAACAGCATACCCGACTCTCGTTCAGGCAGTAACTCACATTCATCAGCGGCGCCTTCCTCGAGATTCCGTAAAGTCGAGTCTCAAGTCGGCGACTGCCAGTTTTAATATTAAATTTTCGTCCGCTACTTTTCTCACACTCGCTGCATCCTCCTCCATCCACCCAACAACTTTTTCTCCCCATCATCCCAATCAACACACGCATCATCATCACTCTGAATCAGCTCACAGCTCTTAATACAATCATCAAGGTATGTCTAGCTGTACTCATTACACTGCTCACACTACGTACGACGCCAACGATGTCTCTATTTACTTTGGCTGCTCGACACTTTTCGCTGGCACCACCACATCACAGCATCAATCCTACGCATCAAGCTAACAGTCTACGTCTCTAGTTATCGTATCCAACGCATACTCTACGCAATGGCCATCATAGTATACCTTCTGCCGGCGGTTGCCCTCGCGAGCTATGCTTTCGGTACGAAAAATCTCCATTCCTGCGTCGAAGCTCTCCATCAAGCTCCTCAACAAGTTCCAAACCATCCATGCAATTACTCAAGTCAGCATTTTGGCTAACACATTCTTCATAGCTCAATGTAGTAACTCTGCAACCCTGACAATCTCAGCATCCGCTGATGCATCCGGTCTGGCTTCCTGCACAACATACAGCGGCTCCGTGGCTATCAATACAGGCCTCGCCGTGGCACAGGATGGCAATGGCCATCAGCAGCTGGCTGTGGATGGTGTGCAAAAGATCACCGGTAACTTGACCGTCACCGACGCAGCCATGCTGTCGAGCTTGTCATTTGGAAAGCTCAAATCCATTGGTGGCTTCGAGCTCGGTGGTCTCACCGTCTTGTCTGATCTCTCTTTCCCCCAGCTTACCACTGTCACCTCGATGAACTTCACCGCCTTACCTGCACTGCAACAACTGTCTTTCGGAGGCACTGGTATCAGCCAGGCCGTCAGCATCCTCATTACCAACACTGGCCTGAGCTCGCTGCAAGGCATCAACAACCTGCAAGAAGTTACTTCCTTCAACGTCAACAACAACCAGGCGCTGCAAAACATCAGCTTGCAAGTCACCAGCATCAAGGGCTCCCTCGACATTGAGGCCAACGATGGTTACGTGAGCGGTCTCACCACCACTTTCCCTATGCTCGAGACTGCCCAGAATATGACATTCCGAAATTGCAGCTCAGTCTTGTTGCCATCTCTCGCCAACGTTACTGAGTATCTGGGTTTCTACGGCAATACCATGCAGTCATTCGTAGCACCCAACCTAACCACCGTCGGCGGCTTGATCTTCGTTGACAACACCGACTTGACCAACATTTCCCTCCCCATGCTTACCTCGGTCAATGGCAGCTACCAGATCGCCAACAACACCATGTTGAAGAAGATAAACGGCTTCACTAATCTTGCTACTATTGGAGGTGCTCTAGACTTCAACGGCAACTTCACTGAGTAAGTCCATTTTCCTCTCTGCGAACTCAATGATAAAAACCCCAAAGCTAATTGTGCAATCAGCGTCGAACTTCCTGCTTTGAAGCAAGTCAAGGGTGCTTTCAACATGCAAAGCTCCGGAACTCTCGACTGCAGCGCCTTCCAGGCTGACAAGAACAGCAAGCAGGTCATTAAGGGCAACTTCGTCTGCCAGGGCAGCGAGACCAAGCCAGGAGGTGCAGGAACCAAGGCATCCGGCTCTTCCACGTCAACAGCAAGTGGCAACAGTGCTGCTGGCTATATGGAAGTTAACCTCTCAACTCTGATGGTTCCTGTACTGATGGGTGGTATCTCGCTCATCGCAGGACTGTTCCAGCTTATGCTGTAGGCGGTTTCTTTGGGTGTGGAACATGACTACTGTCTCTCATGAGCTTGTCGGTTCGTGTCATGGATTTCCTGTCTGCATAATGGATCCTCGGTCTCGAGCGAAGGTTCATTCAATTAGATAAATGTGCGAGCGATGCATTGTTTTGAGGGTAGGTACATATGCGGTTGAGCAGCTCAAGGGGAGAAAAGAGAAATTGAAGGATAGCTTTTCTAGCCTAGCATGGACTCTTGAAGTATGACATGACGGTGGACGTGTTTCTGAGCCGGGCTTCGACAGTGCTTCAAAAGCGGTATGCGTGCTTTCTACTAATTCGGTGTTCCCGGCTTCAGGTCTATATTGGCTCTGGTTCTTGTATCTTAAGGTACCTACAAAGCTCTGTCTTCCCGCTAGGGTTAGACTAAAGCATAATACTGATTCCCCATCATGATCATTCCTCAGAAGACGTTTCAATTACATTTCCCCAAGTCTTCTACGTTACAATTGCGGCGCTGCCTTGATCGTTTATCTATTGCAAGGTTGTTTCAAAGTGCAATATGATCTTGCGGTGCGTGCCTAAGATTTGACAACGCATAATGTGGATGACCGTAACCCCGACCGGCTGTTATATGTGCATTGCGCTAACAAGATCGTTGGGACAATGCCAGCCTCGTTCTCTCCGATCATGCAAGATGTCAGAGCTTACTTGGTCATTTTTGAAGCACGGTCCGATGACCGCGCAGCAAGGGCTACTTGTGTGGAGAAGAGAGATTGTTCTGTCTCGCCTGGACCTCGAAGTAACGCATCACAAATCTTGGATAGCGTGGACATTACAAACTACGATATGTTTGACCGTGCGGTCGTGTCTCCGCGCTCCAACTACTGTGTCATAGTACCAAGGACAAAGTATAAAACCAGCTTACTCCTGGTGGGACTGTCCTCTTGTCCGCCTGCCTCTTACTCCGATCATTTCGAACACTGCCAATCATGAAGCAATGTCGAGACCCTTCCCCTCTTCATACGCCATCGTCGTCGGAGTAAGCAACTCATCACACAAAGTGTCCGTGCCATAGCTAACCCATAGCAGGCAAGAATTCTTGGATTCTCCTTCAGACTTGGGACTTCTGCGTCGAGACTATGCCAATCAGTCTACGTCAGAGAGGTTGGAACATTTTCGACCATCTTCAGCTCGAGGTGAACTACCATCTCTGGCAAGTGGTGCAGGTCGAATGGGTTCACGAAATTGTAACATTGACAACTTCCGCCTCCCACACTCTCGGTCCAGATCACCAGGGACGCGACCAACGTCTTTCTCTCCTCGATCGAGGACTCGTTCCCCATCACGGAGGTATTCGTCTCATCCCGACAGTCTGCCATTCCAGATAGCCAATTTTGACAGGGTTCTGGCAACTGCCGACTGTGGTCGTAGGCAACAAGAGGCTCAGTGGCTCAACAGACAACAATGCGAACTCGACCTTACTCCGGGAGCTATGGATCTTGCGGACTTGGTCGGAAATCGGACTCGAACTTACACGCCTTGCACCGAACTCTCAGATTCACAAAGCATTGAGACCTTGTACCCGGACCCTTCTGTATATGGACGGGCGCCACGCAGGAACGAGGTAGTGTCTAGAAACAATGAGGCCCCGAGCCTAGCTGGACCTCGGGCAAGACCTGTGCCTGTTCAACCATCCCAACAAAGAACGCAGCTCAGTAACAAGTGTCTGGGTAGTCTCTTGGACAACGCCCAATCCGCAGGCGAGGTTACGCCCACCACTCCTTCATCGTGGTCAGGCAGAAGTGTGGGTACTCTTCGCCCAGAAGACAAGAAGGCGAGAAAGAAGGAAGACCACAGGGATGGAGAAGCGGGACGCCGCAAAGAGGAGAGCAAAAGGCGGGACAAGATAGCCAAACTGCTTCCAGATATCTTCTTGATCAACGCAAAGCCCAAGAACAAGAAGCAAGGTACTGCTCACTACACCAAGAATGGAGTCCTGGACGGAGTTATCATGTTCCTTGAGAGTCTTCCGACCGAAGTCATCACATTTATTGAGAGTCTCCCTGCAGATGCTAGGGCCAAGGCAGAAGGGGAAGTCAGAAATAAGGCGGAGGAGATCAAGAGGAGGGATTTGAAGTATTGGCTCTCGAGTGAGCGATAGTAGTGATCACAGATTACGTGTTACTGCATTTGGTCTCATGTTACCGCCCTTGATATGTTTTCTCTACCATTAAGCTTTATTGGAATGGCTGTGCTTTCCCTAAGAGCACTCCTCTTTCCATGGGCAAAGTCTGGTGGAAAGACCATCACCGATCAAAGACTCAGACTTCATTTCCATGGCATTGCCTTTGCCCGCTGATTGATGTTTTGAGATCCTGTCCCATCCAATACATAGACCAATGGGTATCAGAACCAGTCTCAGAAAATAATTGGGAGACCTGGAAATGCAGTATAGCGATCTCAACACCCAGCGGCTTTCTTTACGGTGACAGAAGACACATAGCTTACCTGTGCGAGCGGTCTAGAAATGGTTGCCATTTGGTGGCTGGTAAAGAGAACTCTAAGCGAACAATCACAAATTCTTCCAGTTCGCTACCCCTCCATCATGCAGATGTGTGACACCAGGCCCCACATTCGACTGTCCTAACCTACCAAGCACCATAAGTACGGGTACCCTCATCTTGAACTCTACCATAGCCTACCAGCAACTCAGATCTGAACAAGGGTGGAAGATAGCTTTCGCGCGTCTTTGGAATATCTGACAGGGAAAGTGGCTATTGTCACGGGGTACAGCCCTGCAATTAGATTCAGAACCTTGCTTATTTATGATAAGGGGAGTTACTGGTATTGGACTTGGAACGACCAAGTATCTCGCCCAGAAGGGCTGTCCTGTCTACGTCGCTTCCCGGAATATCGAAGGCCGAACAAGTACTCCAAGATGGCGCAGGAGCTACTAGATCGCACGAGCTTGATCTTGCCTTGATTGCCAGTGCAACAGAGTCTGCCAAACGCTTCAGAGAGATCGAAGGCCGAATAGACATCCTTGTAGCCAATGCGGGTATCAGCCTTGTGAGTTTGGACAAGTTGTTGTCCCCTGATGGGTATGAGCGCATCTTTGCGACCAACCACATGGGTCATTTTGCTTTCAGCACGTCGCTGTTTGGTAAATTACTACTATCAGCCGCTGTTCGTTCACCACCGCTCACGTATCACCTAGATGTTGTTGGAGCTACTTCCACGAGAATTGGCGATGCTCGTATCGTCGTGACGGGCTCAACTTTGATATAGATCTGCTACTTGAACCGATTACACCACCATCACCACAGCGGTACCAGGGGATGGAAGTGCTATTAAGGATATCAAGGTGGCGTATGACTCCTACTGCAATCTAAATTCGCGAATGTGTACTCTACTGCACCCATGAAATTGACAATGAGATACAACGCAGAGGATCCCTCAGTGTGCGCTGCAACAGCTGCCATTCTGGTTGGTAAAGCTGTCAAAGAGATACTCGCAGGCCAATGCTAATATGTGACATACGAGTAGGGATCTCTGGAAACACAGGCCTCGGCATAGGTGGCTTCGGAGCTCTGGGCGGTAGAACTGCTGAGATGGTCTCTGAATTCCTCATGAGTTTACTCAACCCAGATGAAGACCCGGCAAAGACCCAGACGTTCCTGGCTGCCAGTGCGGATATCAGAGAGAAGGACGTGCATGGGCACTATTAGACACCCAAGTGGTCTTGGATGCAGAGATATGCTGAATGCGGTGGAGAAGTATTGACAGGATTGGGCAAAGATCGGGAGAGGCAGAAGAAGCTGTGGGATTTTAGTGAGAAAGCAGTGCAGAAAACCGGTGAGGTTAATAGGACTTGAGACGAAGGACGTGAGACAGAGAACTCGAGAGAACAGTAAGTAGGACAAGTGAACATTCTTCCAAAACCCCGAGTCAGTCACGAGTAAGATCTACCATGATCGCACGCTTGTCCTCAACAAGGAGGTCTCAAGATCGAAGGAAAGCCTCTCATAGGCCTGTAGCAATTTGAGATGAGTGGAAACCGCTTGACGTAAACGAGACAAAGCCGTATAGACTTGCCATCGTTGGACGACCACGGGGATTAGAGCCCCAAAGCCGTATACAACTCTAAAGACGACGAATTGGAAAAGGATTGGTATGCTTCTGCGGGCCACGAACGATAAGGTGGGTGGGTGACTAAGTACCTTACCGTGCTTAGGTACCTACTTTACTTTAGGTCTTGATCAAGCTCTTCGGCTAAAGAGCGCCAAGATCTGGTCGGCAGCAGGGGGCGGAATCTACTAGGGAATAGAATACGAATGAATCTTGATCGTCGACATCAATCGCGCACAGGTATCCCAGTATCCCATTGCCTGCTCTCCAACCAGCCTTATGATACGGCGCTGAAGGAATTGAAGCATAAGGGGTTTTGGAGAGGGGAAACCACACCACACATCGCCTGTACCATCTCTTGAATTGGACACAGGATAGCTTCGAGTGAGGCGTCCAGCGTTGGACGTGCTCCCCAACGCCATGCTGCTCCCCAAAGGAGGAGTGACCTGGAAGTCAACCAGAGCTCGTCTACCGCCATACAGAGCTGTCATTCACTATATTACTCGAACTCGAACGATATCCCTCGTTGCCTTAGCTGTTGTTGTCTTGATATTATGGGGGGGCATAAGTACATCGTCGCGGGAGATGCAAAGGTAAGCTCGATATGGCTTGATATCCATGACGGCTTGTGGAAGGAGACTGATTTAGTATGCCTGCTTTCAGATTTTATTGTTGGGGCCCAGCGAAACCACCCATGCAAATGACCACGAACGAGCAGGCCCAGTGGCACGCACACCTCCAGACACCAGTACTTTATAATCACCACGCACCAATCGAGGTCGAGTCGCCTTCGATACAAAGCGTTGACCTCAATGGAATCATGTCTACGCCCCGCGCTGCTGTGAATGAGGAGCGTGTCCTCATTTTGACTCCCCTACGAGACGCCGCCCCCTACCTGAGCAAATACTTCGACCTCCTCTCCGAACTCACATACCCTCATGACTTAATCGACTTGGCCTTCCTCGTGGGTGACTCTACAGATGATACATTGGCCGTTCTGTCATCAGAATTAGATCGAGTGCAGAAGCGAACCGATAAGATACCATTTCACAGTGCACTTATTGTTCAGAAGGACTTTGGAGCTGTGACCGGCCAGAGTGTCGAGGAGAGGCACGGATTCAAGGCTCAAGGACCAAGGCGGAAAGCTATTGCAAGAGCTAGGAATTACCTGTTGTACACGGCACTAAAGCCGACGCATTCGTGGGTCTACTGGAGAGATGTGGACATTCAAGACAGTCCAGGCAAGATCTTGGAGGATTTTATGGACCACAACAAGGACATTTTGGTGCCCAGTATGTTACAGTGACCCTTTCAATCGACCGCAAGTTCTAACAGTGTAGACATCTGGTTCCACAGATACGAGAACGGACGGGACATCGAGGGGAAATGTAAGTTGGGGCAAACGAACACACTTACACTCAACGACAGCTAACTCATCGAATAGTTGACTACAACTCCTGGCAAGAATCCGACACTGGCCGCAAACTCGCAGATTCGCTCGATAAAGACGTGGTTTTGGCCGAAGGTATACTTTCAATTGAACGGGTTCCAGAGCTTGGGGTTGACAGTATGATAGGCTACAAAGAATACTTCACAAAGCGAAAGTACCTTGTAACCCTAGGAGATTGGCGGAATAACAAGGATGAAGAGGTGGACTTGGATGGCATTGGAGGTGTCAACATCCTCGTAAAGGCGGACGTACACAGATCAGGTGAGCAACGGCAACGCTGAACTAATATCGCCCATGCTAACCATCTGGCTCAGGCATCAATTTCCCAAGTTACGCCTTCGAGAACCAGGCTGAAACGGAAGGATTCGCCAAGATGGCCAAACGAGCGGGCTACCAAGTCGTAGGCTTGCCCAACTACGTCGTGTGGCACATCGATACGGAGGAGAAACGTGGTAATCTAGGGTCGAGGCCAGCATACTAAACCTCGAGCGATATACTAGCTTTATTCTTCTATACACTGTCTTTGTTACAAACGGCAACTGGACCCGTTTCTTGGCCGGCTGACGGCTCCAAAAACATCGCCACTGATATACGAGAGTGGCAGATGCCAAGGTGGTCTATCGCCGCCAAGGCAACAGAGGTGGTAGAGGTAATGCTGCGGACGTGTGTTTCCTGAAAACGGTCTTTGGCGTATGGGGCGCCATTTGATCATTGTACAGAATAACTTCGTTCTGTTTTGGAGAATTCATCTCTTCGCGGTGGGTACAGGTAGCATCTGCTAAAGTTGCTCTGGGCGTTTGATCGGATGTACATAGTTGAGTAGTTCTTCGGGTCATTGGAGATGCTGAATTGGAAACGGTATTTAGAATATTGCATACATTACTACTATCACGCAGCTTTAGAGCACCCGACACAATGTTCGTCAACAATGCATTTATGCTCGGAAGATGGTAAACAGCAGACCGTGTTAAAGACTAATTGTGCGATTCTATGGGATATCAGAATGGCAAGTAATGGCATTCGAGCTACCAGGAGTGGATCGTAATACTTAGTAAGCATTTTCAGTAGTCTACTCGAAGACGCCATTCTCGAATTTTTCAGTATCAAAGAACTTTGCGTTGATAGTATTACCATTGAAGATCCTCCCCTCGAGAGCATTGACAGCCTGCCAACAATTAACTCGCACTCTAAAGTTGAACTAGAAATGCTTTACGTACCCTCAGTGCTGAGAGCTGACTCGTAAACTTGACAAATACTGGAGCTTTGGTAGTGTCGCTTCGATCGATAAAGACTCGTTCGACACGGCCGTACTGTGACAGTCAATTATATGTGATAGACACAGTAGCAAAGGGATAAGGGTTCACCTTTTCTCCACACTCCTCGCCAATTTCCTGCATCACGCCCCCATCACCAGATCCCTCCATCTCAGCATCTAGATCCATGCCATCCACCATGCCTCGGAGGACGACCACCTCGCTCATAGCCCCAAATTTCCCTCCTTCGGACTCGGCGCCAGAAACACCCTTCTTTTTGCCTCCAAGGATCTTGCCTCTGCCACCCGGTCCCACAAAGCCACCGCCTTCAGAGTCGGGCTTCTTCTTTTGTTTTTCGACCTGGACACGCAGTGGATTCACAATACCTGAACCACTAGCACCAAGTCCGGAGCCTTTGCTCCAACCATATTTCGACATTAAGCGCTCCGCAAAGCCTTTTTGACCAGGTCGAAGAGATCGTGGAGCGGCATCCGCGGTTTCTTCTTCGTCTGTGTGTTCTTTCTGCAAAGCGTTCTCCAAATCAGCTTCTGAGGCGGGTATTTCTGATGGCGGAGCGGGGAGATTGTATCGGACAGGCGCTCTTGATATGCTTGGCGGTGGCTGGGTGTTCATGAGCGAAGGTGGAGGTGGCTGCACAGGGGAAGGAGCACCTGAAGCAGGTGGTGGCGGGGGCGGTGGAGGCAGAGTGTTACTAATGTTGGGTGGAGCAGTGGGAGGCTGAGGCGGAGATTCTGTCTGGGGACCAAGGCCGCAAAGACGCATACGGCGTGCATAGGCATCTTCGCCAGTAGGATCATTGGGCATTTCGACTGGCTGGGATATGTTTTGTTGTACATCGCTCTCATTGAAGGCTGGAGGGGGAGCAAATGACATGCTACCAGGAGGTGCAAATTTCTCTATATTCATGTCAGCGAAAATCTTTCCAATAGCGAAGGGGACGTACTATTCATTTGAGGCTTGAAGCGGTCTCCAGAATCATCCGAGTCACTGTCCCGTCTACTTGCGATACGATGCGCATAAAGCTTATCTTTCCATTCCCTTATCTCCAATATCCTCTCATCGCTATGCTTGTAATCCTCATAGTTGTTCGGTCGTGATGGGTCATAGATATCGTCCCAATTCTGAGGTATGTGGGATTCCTTCTTGTTCTTCTTCCGCTTCTTACGGCCTCCTCGTTGTCGCTTTTCACCCGCATAGAACCCGTTGACATCATTGTCTTCACCCTCGGCGGTCCAATCTGCAAGCGTAGTTTTGGCCGGCGCTCGGGTGTTATTGTTTGCTGAATCTGTAGGGTCCGATGTAGCTATCGGAGGCGCTAGTACAGAGGCCCGTTGCAGCGACGGCTTCGCTTTTGATTTCTGAACTGACAATTGCGGTCGCTTGGTAGGTAGAAATCGTAAAGAGGCTATTCAAGGCACGAAAATGCAGGAAACCGTGAGCCAACTGAGTTCGCAAACAAATGCCCTCAAATGGAGGCAGGCTGATATCTACCGGCACTTATCTGCTGCTTCTCTACCGCCGCACGATCTTGCTGCGAGTCGTCTCCAGCAGGTTGCTTGAAGACTACAGGAGCCCGTGATATTGTTCCTGGCGTCGAGTCCTTGTTAGACGAGGGATCCAAAAGGTTGGCATAGAGCGACAGCCCAGACCGTGAGGGCTTGGCCGCAGAGTCTGGGGCCATGGTGGTGAAGGGTAAGACGTAAGTCGGAATCTTGTGGTAGGAAGTCGTAAGAGCTTTGACAGCTCTGAGCTTGGAAAGGGCAGTAGGCCTTAGCGGCGCCCTTCGCGGCAAATGCTCGCGGCTCGAGTGCCGGTTTTACTGCCGGCCTTTTAGCCCTCAAACCCCCCTGAAGCGTTGTACGCTCCGCACCGCCGCATCACGTTATTCAATTGCTTTAGATAGGGTCAATGATAGCTTCTGTTCGTGGGCTTGTTTGTTTGTTCCATTCTATCAGCAATTTGGTGTTTGTCCTGGTATACTCTCAATTGTCTTGTATATAAGGAGATCAATGGCTACCCTATCTACCACCTTTCCGTCTACTGGGGACACCACAGCTATTATCGTTCCAGGAAAGCTTAATGCCTTGACTATCTCATACCAACAGCTCAATTCTCACGTATCAGCGTTCCAAAAAAAGCTTGCAGCGTTGGGTATCACACCCCAAGCTGCCGTCTCAATTGCTTTACCTAATTCTTATGAGTTTGTTGTCACTTTTCTAGCAGTATCATGGCAGCGTGCAATCGCCGCCCCGCTCAACCAAGCTTATAAACAAGGCGAGTTCGAAGTCTATATGCACGATCTCAGCTCAGCCGTTGCCCTCGTACCTCGAGGTTCATTTCAAAGCGATGCACCTGCAGTGCGCGCCGCAAGAAAATACAGGGCTGCTGTTGCTGAATGTTATTGGAACGGGCATGAGGTGGTGTTGGATATCAAAGACTCGGGAAAGCTGGCGGGCAAGGGCGACCAGGCTGTTGCACAGGCACAGCCAGATGATATCGCGCTCGTCCTGCATACAAGCGGTACCACCGGACTCCCAAAGGCGGTATGTTGATATGCAAGGGAGCCATGATAGCATGGGGGGACATGAGACTAAACATTCGCCAGGTGCCTCTTACACACCAAAATCTTACGAGGACAATGAGTTCGTATGACGACTCTTGCTACTCAGAACAAAGCTAATGCAAATAGAAAACATCCAATTCACATATAAGCTAACATCCGAGGACCGGACGCTCTTGGTCATGCCTCTTTTCCACGTACATGGATTGCTTGCCGGTCTTCTGGCTCCTCTGTTCTCGGGGGGTTCTGTGATTATTCCTATGAAATTCTCTGCTTCCGAATTTTGGGACAACTTTATTACATACAAGGCCAACTGGTACACAGCCGTCCCAACTATCCACCGAATCTTGCTCAGGAATCCACTCCCTTCACAGATACCCAAGATCCGCTTCATCCGGTCGTGCTCTTCGCCCATGTCACCCAAAACTTTCCATGAGCTGGAAAAGGCCTTCAACGCTCCAGTCCTCGAGGCTTACGCAATGACCGAAGGTGCTCATCAGTTGACATCGAGCCCACTTCCGCCAGCTCAGAGGTTTCCAGGTTCCGTGGGAATAGGTCAAGGTGTTGAGGTGAAGATTCTCGATCAAAACGGGACTGAGGTTTCTCAAGGTAGCGAGGCTGAGATCTGTGTCCGTGGTGAGAACGTCACGAAAGGCTACCTCAACAACCCTGAGGCAAACAAGGCCTCGTTTACGAAACACGGGTTCTTCAGAACAGGCGATCAAGGCAAGCAAGACAAGGACGGATACGTTATCATCACCGGTAGGATCAAGGAACTCATCAATAAGGGGGGTGAGAAGATCAGTCCAGTAGAACTCGACAATGTTGTGGCCGAGAACCCGTCCGTCGGAGAAGCTGTTAGCTTTGCCATCGCTGACGAAATGTATGGTCAAGATATTGGGTTAGCAGTGGTCTTGAAAGACGGGGAGAAGACGACCACTGAGGACCTTCGGAAATGGATCTCTGATAAAGTCGCCAAGTTTAAGATTCCCAAGCAGGTAAGCTCATGCTGATTTTTCCTGTGCAATGCATCCGCTAAATTCTCTCAGATCTTCTTGACTGATAATATGCCAAAAACCGCAACAGGCAAGGTCCAGCGCAGAATGGTGGCGGAGGCCATGCTCAAGCAGCAGAAGCCGAAGGCCAAGCTGTAAGATGTCTTGACATCTTTGTTGTTGAGGGAATCAACCCTAATGTAAATAAACTTTGAGCATTTTAGAATAAGCACAATGTTTCTTATACATTCAGCTATTTTACACAAAGTAATTAGCTCCATAGCTATGACTTATCAACTTCAATGGCCTTTACTACTCGACTAAATAAGTCCTAGCCTGGTTCAGACAGGTCTGCAAGCAGTCATTGGGATACGATCACAATGAGTGCACTAGCATCATAACGCTTGCCGGAATGCAGATTTGAACTGTGTAGATTAGAGAGGGGTGAGCGATGAATACTTCAGTTGTCATACATACTGGATAAATTTGGAATTTGTCCCAGTCCCACACGCCGGATTTGCTGTAGATGTCCTCCTTCAATGCCTGGAGTACCTCTTCCTTCGACTCTGCCATCGCAAACATCACACTGCCGCGAAACTTAGGATCCTCGCCTCCTTTGGGTATTTCATCTAGCATGGCTCCTAGGGTCTATGGTCAATCAAAGCACAGGCCAGTCTTCCAAATGCCGCACCTCCAAGCTTCCAGAATCCGCTCTCGACGGCTGGAGTCAAGGCCTTAAGGTGATCGCTGATCATCGTTATTTGTCTCGGTCTGATTCACAAGGATTAGAACCTACGGTCGGACTTCCATCCTCTTTGCAAGTGCACCCTCATGGTCAGGCAAGATTAAAATCCACTCGTGCTTTTGCTTTGTTGCCGCCTGGGAAGACATCTTGTGTGCAAATAAATAAAGATAGAAGGGCAAACTTCTCTGTCGAAGCACTTGACTTTTTACTCGGATAGCATTCATTTCAGGACGTGACAGAAATCAAAAGTCTGAGATAGCCTTAAAAGTGTAAGTGAACGAAGACTTTAGTCGTCATAGTGTACAGAATTTGGCTTAATCAGGGAATATTCGTCACAGCGTTCATTAAAGGCAGCTTACTATTCTCTTCAGGTCAATGTTCTGGCTATGAAAGTACGGTCTCGGGGCGATGAACCGTAATTTCAGTTTCTTTCCTACGCAGTACCCCTTGCCTTCAGCATCTGGGGTCAGAAGTTGGACCAACATGTTTGTTGTAACCCCCACGAACCCCACTCTTTGGTGCTCGGAGGCGAAATGCCGGACTTGAATTCTAGATGGGGGAGGTCTAGGCTAGCTTTGCCCGACAGCCAAGGGGACGGATATGTATTGAATAAGACAACTAACTAGGGAGCAAAGGTAGTGATTCTATATACACGAAAGTATTCAGGAATAAGGTACTAAAACGGTAACGATATACTAGTCCCGATTAGGTATATTAATATATACTTTATTAAATATATATTATATAAAGATAAGTATAATTATAATATTACTCCTCTCTTAATAAATTATATTCTTAATATTATAAAAAGATATCTCTATAATTTATAAATATACTAGTATTTATATTCGGTATAATAATATTTTTAGAAGTTAGGGCCTAGGTTTCTATAAATAATTAATATAATATTCGACGATAATATCCTATATATTAGGTTATAATATCTAGAGTATATATAGTAATATAAAAGTAAATATATAAACTTAGTAAAGATCTTTATTACTCGATAGAAGAATTAATCTCTAAGAAATTTTAAGAGTTAGGAGTAACTAGCTAGTTATATAATAACGTATTTAATTATAATATTAATAACTTATTAAATATATTATTAACTAATAGAATTAATATAAAAACTATATATTATCGAATCTTAATTATTAAAATCTAATTTTAATATAATATAATAATTATCTCTCTCTCTAAAGGATTCGCCTCGAATTTAAATATTAAAATATTTAAGAAGTCTCTTCAAACCCGTAGAAAAATAAGAGAAAGAATAATATATAAATAATATAGGTAGAATATATATTTTCCGATAAATATTAATATAGAAGATTAATTACCTTTCGTAGATATCTTATTTTATTAATAATAATAATTTATAAAACTCTTTAAATCTAATAGAATATATAAGAGAATAAATATTATAAAATTAATATATATAATCTAAAGATAAAGTATAAATATATTATTTTTATATTCTTATAAAGAAATATAATAGTATATATTCGTATAAATTAGTAGTTATTAATATATATATTAATAAGTACTCGATAAAACTCTTTAAATTTATTAAGCGAATAAGGGAAAAAATACTTCCAAAATAAATATTATTAACGCGTATATATAACGCGAGTCTATTTACTCGGCGCGTTTATAACGGATTAAGCGAAATCTATTTATATAATTTTATAACCGAATATTTATTTAAATTTAGGAATTAATTAGATAATTCGTAGACTCGTTAATTATCCTAGTTTATTTTATTTATAAATAAGCGAGATACGTTTATAATAAATATTTACTTATAATATTTAATAAATAATAAATAAATTATCGACTAATAAGAATTAAAGGAAATTCTAAATTTTATAAAATAATTCCGAAAAGAGTCTATTAAAAAATCGTATAACGATATTAAATTTTAATATTAATTATAACTTCGGTCTTCGCCCTTAATATTTTATTTCTTTACTACTATTATATTAATTTCTTATATATATCTTTACGTATTTCTAATATTTAAGTTTATTAATTAATTAGTAGTATAAATTCTATAAATTTACTTATAATATAAAAGTAAATTTATTATATATACTTCGATATAAAAGTTTAAACTAATATATTCTAATTTCTCTTTTTAGATTTTCTTTTTAATAATCTTTAGTTTAAATATAAATATAATAACTTATTTTCTTTATTAATAATAGTCTCGAAGAGGAAGAAAAGGAAGAAGCCGCCGGCCGGAGGGCCGTAGATATCGATTATTTAATAAGTTTATAATAAAGTAGTTTATAAACCTACGAGATAAACAAATAAAATTAAAGAAACTAAAGTAGAAGGGAAACGGAGGGAAGAATAAATAATATTTTAAACTAATTATAACTATCGGCTATTAACTAGTAAAAAGAAGAAATAAATTATCGATAAGTTAGAGTTTTTAACCGGCGAGGTTTTTTTAGCGGTTAATAAACGCCGCTAATAACTTTATTAAAAAAGTATTCGCGGAACTTCCTTATTAATAAAGTAGTTTTATTAGAATAAATATATAAATTAAATAATTAATTAAATACTAATCTCGTTTATATTTATTTTATTTAAAAAGAATTATATATATATATTATTATTATTATTCGTTATTAATTTCTAAAATTCTTACTTTATTTTATTTAATAGGGTACGTATATTATAATAATAACTCGTTATTATAATTTAATATTTTAATAATATCGATTCTTTAAATATTTATTATAACTTTTCGCGACTCTTTTAAAAGCCTATTATTTATAATATTTATAATATTTAAAAAATATCGGTTATAATAAGTTCTTTTATAACGATCGCGTAAATATAATATATAATTATTATTATATATTACGCTACCTATATTTACCGGTTCGTTATATTTTATTTTATAAAGATACGAAGTTAATATTATTAACTTTCGTTATTATATCGCGGGTATATTAATATTTTATTTATTTATTATTATTTATTTATTATTAATTATACGACTCTTTAAATATACTTCGCCGTCGAATTATATATTATAAAAAATCCGTTGAGGTTTATATATATATAATAAGATTTAATAAACCCGATCTTGTTAATATAATATAAATAGGTCTTTAATTATTAGTTCGTATTATTATATTTTTGAAAAGAATTAAATATATAACGCGTTATAATATAAATAATATACGAGATTAATATTTATTATATATTAATATCTTCTATTTTAGTTTATTATTTAAAGATATTATTATTATAATTACTAGTATTTTAATATAAAATAATAATTTATTTATATTAATAAATAGTTTAATAAATATATAATATACTAAGATTAAATCTTGACTACTATTTTATTTCGTTAATATTATAATTCTTATATATCTTGTTTCGTTAATATTATATTCTTACTATTTAGTAGTAACGGTATAGTCGAATTCTATTTATAAATAAAAGGAGACTGGCTATTAATCTTTAAAATACTAATTATAAAATACTAAATTCTTTATTAATATCTCGAAGATATAATTATTATCCGTACTATTATTTTTTTATATAGGTCGAATTATTTTAAAGAATTATAAACTAATTATAATTCGTTTTTATATTTATTATTAATTATAATATTAATATTAACTCTTTAACTATTAGTATTTTATAACGACGAACGAAGCGAGTTACTTCGTTTTCATTTTAATCTTTATATATAGTAATAGTATTTCTTTATACTAGTTACGCCTAGTTTTAATTTTAATAATCGAGTTTTTATATTAAATTATAAACGCGCTTTATAAACTCAAAGGAATATTTATACTCTAGTTATAAAAAGTACTTTATATTTCGGCCGTAGTATCGGTAAATTTTAAAAGTAAATATTAGTATATTTTAAACACTATTAACTCTATTAGAAAACCGTCTACGGGTTTATATTAAAACTCTATATTAAATACCGACCCGAGGTTTAGTAGAATTAGTAAGTTAGGGGTCCTATTAATAAATAGTATTTACTATTAATAGGTTCAATAGGTTTAGTAACTCGATAAATCGTTAGTAATTTGAATATTAGACGAATAGGCCCATTATATACCCTATAGTATACGTATTTATATACGTATTAGTATGCGCCATAGTATGGGTTATAGTATAGGCCATAGTATACCCTATAATATACGCAATAGCGTGCGCAGCTTACGTATGCCATTAAATGGCATACGAATGGCATGCGTAAAGGTATCCTCAATAGTATACGATATACGCCCCCCGCAGTAGCCCCTAAATCATTAGACGAAAGCCCTCCATGGCATGCGCAATCATGGCATGCGCAATCATGGCATGCGCAATCATGGCATACGCCAAGGCATGCGACATGCTATAGTATTCATGTATATATACTCCCCGGATGTGCCTAGGTGACGCCCTCGCAAGAACTTTCGTTAAAACTTATTATTCCGGGCCCGGTAGGTCGCTAGCGTTAATAATTATTACTAAGGGTCGCTACCGTTAATAGCGTCGATTATAGAGTTTTATTTATTTTAATCTTATTATAAAGTTAAGCTATTATTAATATATTAATAATATATATAAATTACTAAAGTTATTAATCCGGTTAAAATTAACCTAGAGTTATTAAATTTATTAAAAGTAATTTACCTAGACCCCTAATTTACTAAATCTACTAATAAGATACTAGTAGTTTTATTCGTAAATTAAGGTTATTAATAACGTCTTATTAATAACTTTTATTTAGAAAAGTTATTAATAAAATACTACTAGCTCTATCCGCGCGGGCGGTAATTTAAATATTAGTAAAAGTTTTTAAAATTTACTAATAAGATATAAAGAACGATCTATATTAAATTAAAATATCGCCGCCGTTTATACTATATACTACTTTTTTTATTTATATAGAAAATCTTTATCTTTTTTTAAAGATCTCGGTTTAATTATAATTAATTATTAAGAAAATTGAATCGCGCCGGAATTACGGAGTTAAAAACGGAGTTTATTTTTTTATAATTTAAAGCCCGTATTTATCTTAAAGTAGAGAAGCGATATTTATTTTATTTAGAATTATAACGAAATTAATAAGTTTTCCCCGCGTTAAAATAGTAACCCCGAAAATTTCTTTTTAATCCTTTACTTTTCACTTTTTATTTCGTTATTTCTAACTTATATAATTAAGATTTAAGTTTTTAATATTATATAAATAAACTTTCGAACTATATACTAGTAGAAGATTTTTATAAATATATATAATTTATCCTATTTTCTTTATCTATAAACTACGCGGAGGTAAAGAAACTATTTTTATTAGACTTTATTATCTCTCTAGCGTTTTAATTATTTATATTTTCGAAAAAGTATTTCGAGTAATATAATAAAAATATTAATAAATTAATTTAAGAAGTAATTCTTTTTATTATCGACTAATATAATTCTTTATTAAATATATTAAAAGATAGCGAGTTATTCGTAAAAAAAGGACGTTCTACTTTTATTAATATTTAAGAAAAAGAAAGTTTTATAAAAGAAAGTTTTATAAAAGAAAGTTTTATAAAAGAAAGTCTTTTTATATTTTTAATTTTTTAGACGTACCCTTCTTTAATCGCGGAAGTATTAACGGTTTTCGTTAAAGATATTAAATACTATATAATTTAACGTATTTTAATAATTAGAAAGAAAGAGATAAAAAGATTTTAAATCTTTAATTACCTCGTTTTTAAAGAAGAGTTAAAAACCGGATTTTAATTATTTTTATTTATTCTCTTTTAACTTTATTTTTTTCTTTATTATTTAATTTATTTAAATCTATAATTTAATTAACTCCGAGAAAATTAATACTTTAGTTTCTTCTATAAAAATTAATTTTTATTATAAACGATATTATACGAAGGATTCTTTTTAATTAAATCGAGAATATAATTAATAATAATAAAGACTAGTCTAGCTCTTTAAAATAAAATTAAAGAGGTTTTAATAATCTTTAAATATCGGTAAGTCCGGAAACCCCGATTTTTGCGTATTTTATACCGAAATTATATAAAATACTAGAAATACGTATCTATTTATATCCTATATTCTAAATATATTATATACCGATTAAGTAGCGATATTATACCGATTTAGTAACTTTTTTTTTAACTTTAACTTTTAAGAGTATCTAGACTAGGGCCCCTATATAGGAATATAGATTTCTTACTAAATCTATTTTTAGCCTAGATTCCGAATTTTCAATTAGATTTCTACTAGCGCTACCTTATAGAGTTATAAAGTTACTTTTAGGATTAAATTTAGCGCTCCCGCGTAGACCTTAACTCTAATTTAAAAATCTTGGCGCCAAGATTTACTAAGGCTACAAAATACGCATTTTATACCGATTAAATAGCGATTTTATAGAACTATTTTTCCGGACTTACCGATAAAGAAACTAATTTACTTTATTTAATTTTTAATTTTAGTAGGAATAAGAAATTATGAACTAGTTATAAATATCGCCTCCGCCGGTAAAATTCGATTTAAATTTATATAATATTATAATTTAGGCTATATAATCTATTATATTAAATACTATTAAAGTTATTTTATAAAATTAGAGTTAAGTTTTTAAAGGGCCTTCGGGATTTATAAAACTATAAAGACTAATTAATAAAAACGGGTATATTTAATAAATATAATAATAAGTTAAGTATTTTAATACTAGCGAATTAAATTTCTTTTATCTAGATTATCTAGAGTTATAGAGCGCTAGTAATATTATTTTTAACTTTAAAGAATTAATATTTAAAGAGGTCTATATTTTCTATAATAAGATTTAGAATTTCGTTATAATAAAAGATAAAGATATAATAAAGAGAAATCTAAATAATTATTTCTATAATATTATTATAAATTAATAATTTAAAATTCTTTCCTAAGATAAGAAAGATATAATAATATAATTACCGAATAATTTATAGCGCTAAATTATTAGATTATAAAATTACTTTAAGATTATAATATTTATAACTCTAGAAAAATTTAGTCGCTAGTTATATATATCGAATAATACGGCCGAATAAAATAATTTATTTATCTATATTTAGAACGTAGTTAAATATACTATTTAAACCGGTATTACCGAAGAGTATATATAAGTTATATAAGTGTAAAATTACTTTAATATTAATTTCTAGGCTATTATCCCTCCTCTAATAAACGATATTTTAATTAAATAATTTATCGAATAATTTAAAAGTAGGAAGGAGATATAATATAAAATAAAAATAAATAAAAATTAAAAAAGTTATAAAAATTATTAAAAGAAAATTAGGGAGCGAGAAAAGAATTATAATATAAAAAAGAATAAATAATGACCTAGGGATAAATAGTCGTTATAATAATAAAATAAATATTATAATTCAATACTTTATTAGCTTTAATAGTAGTATCGATTTTTTTAATTTTAAAATTTTTAAATACTTTAAGGTCCTTAGTTTTAAGATATTTAAAAATAGAAACCGTTTATTATAAAATCGAATCTTTATAATTTTCGTTCTTTTTTATATTAATAAATAACTAGATCTTCTTTCTTTTATATTAATCTTTATAATTAACTAGTTTATTTTTAAAATCGGTAGACTATATCTTAAATATAATAATAATTATAATTATAATAAATTTAAAAACCTCCCCTGTAAAAATCTTTAAAAAATACTTTATTACTATTAAAATAATTATTTATAATTACGGCCGGAAATATTTAATTTATTTAAAATTTATTCGTTAAAAATAGGGGCTACGGGAACTAAAGCTATAAAAACTAAAACTATAATAATTAAAATTATAAAAATCGTAGGATATATCTATACTACCCGCCGAGACTTTATAATACTTTCGGTAATTAAATATAGATATAGTCTATTTATTTTAATAAACTATATAATAACTTTAATAACGAGAATATAGATTACTATATCTTTATTAAATTTATTAATAATTATTTCGGCTCTCCCGAAGCTCCGCCGATAAATTACTATAATTATTATATAAACGCCGATAAGAGTTATTATAATATTAAGGAGAGTATTATAGACGAAGAATAAAGCGTTAATAAAGATATTAATATTAAGTTCGTTTTAATTACGTATTATATTTCTATAGAGGAAATAGGTTAATATTCTATTTATAAAAACTATAAATTTAATTTCTCGTTAAATAATCTTCTATATATATACCTAAAAGAAAGAAAATATATATACTCGATTAATATCTAGAAGGTAATTAGTCCTATTTTTATAAAATTTAAAAATACCGAGTTAAATATTACTCTAAAGATTATAATTTTAGAGATTATAATAATATTAAAATTAATAACTCCTAAATCTTCTCCTCGATAAAAGGGTAAATTAATAATCGAATTTATTACTCCGTCTTTACTAATTAACGAGATAATATTTCGTATATAGTATTATTTTACCGGCTAAATAGGCCTTACTCTAAATATTATTCGAGAATTAAAATATTTTAATACTAGGTATCCGATAAATATAATCGAAAAAGTATTTATTATATAACGAATCCCCGGTATTTAGTTATAGACCTATAATAAAATTATTATTTTAAGAAGTATCGACTCGAATTATTATTTAACTATAACGTAAACCTTAATTATATTCTATATAAACGGAAAAACGAAAGATAACGTAGAAGTAATAATTTTAAGTAATTATAAAGATATTATAATCCCTATTTAATTTATAACTAGAGATAATATAAGAATTTAATATATCGTATAATTAAAGCGCCGTTAAATAGTTTTAGTATAAATTATATTAACGGTAGTAATCTCGTTAAAAGAGAAATTATAACTACTAGATCGAGACTTTTTATTCGAATTATAGATAAATAGAGTTTATACTTATTTTATAAATTTAATAATTAATTTTATTAATATTTATAACGAGGGGAATATACCTTTTATTATTTCTCGCCGTTAACGAATAAAATTAGTTATAGAATATAAGGTAGAAGAAGTATATTTTATTAATTTAAATAATTATTCCCTTACGACGAAAACTTATATAAATAATATAATTATATTATACTTTATTAATCTTTATAATCCGAGGTTAATTTTAAGATCTAAAATTGATCTTTTTATAAAAACGAAACTACCGAATAGAATTACGATCTACGGTAATAACTTCGATATTACCGCGATTAAAGAGATTATAGAGTAATACCCTTATATTTAAAAAGATATAGGAGATATAATCGACCTACCTATTAAGGTATAGTTACTTTAGTAGTAAAAATATTAGTAATATAAAAGATATTGATTATCTATAGAGGATTTGGCCCTAATATACTAGAATCTAGCCAAGACGCTAGTCCTATTATAGAAATACCGAGGCTTAGTCTAGTAATACTTATACTAGAGTCTACCCCGTGATATTACCCGAATTTAAATAATTATCGAATTTATTTATTATAGACTAGTAATTATTTAATACGAAATTTAGTTATAAAATCTATTTATTAAACCCCGATATAAAAGTTTTAATAAACGAGAAATTCGATAAAATATATTAATAAAGGAGAATATTATAGTTTACCGAGTCTTCTTTATTCGCTTTCTTTATCTTCGTTATATAGCGGACGATATATAAAGGCCCTAAAAGAATACTAGTATAAAAGAGTAGAATTATAGTCGATATTTATAATTTAAATAAAATTATTATTTTTAATAACTACCCTCTTCCGGTTTAGAGCGATATTATTTCGTTAGTATAAGAGTATATTTATATAAATATTATAAATTATAATAGATAATTCTATCTCTTTTTAATTAAGAGAGATAATTATTATAAATTTATAATAGTTTTTTACCGTAGTTCGGAGTATTATAATATTATAGTAATAAGATAGAAAAGGTTAATTCTATATATTTAATATAAAATAAATACTTTTCTTCGCCCGTATAAAGTATTCGCGAGATATTATATTAATAATATCGTAATTTTTTTACGGTCCTATTCCGAGTATATCGAATATTTTATAATTATTTTCGCTTTATTCGTAGGCCTTAAGATCTTATTTAAATTTAAAAAATCTTTTTTAATTTACCCCTCCGTTATATTTTTAAACTAGAAAATAAATAGGTTAAATTTAACTATTATTAAAGAAAGAATTATAATAATTAAAGAATTTCGTTTCCTAGATATACTATAGGCTTTAGAAATATATATCGGAATAATAAATTAATTACGAAATAATATTAAATACTTCGTTTAAATTATTAAATTATTTTAATACTAGAAAACCTAATTTTTAAAGGGCTCGCCGTTTTAGAGCGGGAATATACGAAAGATTTATTCTAAAAAAAATTACTTCGTATTTATAAAAGAGGAATTAATTTTTTTTAAATTACTCTAAAAGATATTTACCTCTAAAATCTATTTATATTATTAAGATCCAGTTTATTAATTATATATTAATATCGATATATTAAAGTCGTATAAAATTAGCGCGATAATATATTATATTAAAAAAAATCCTTAGGGTAATAATTTCCTCTATATTAATATATAATTAATTTTATTCCTATTTAAACTATTTAATTCTACAGAGTTATACTATTAATCTACGGAATTAGAAGTAGTAAGTTTAATTTAAATATTAAAAAAGATCTTATACCTATTTATATAAATCCCGATAAAAAAGATTATTATCTTTATTAATTATTTAGTAACTATTAATATTACCCGATAAATAATATTATTATCGTCCTCTTTTAATAGGATAAATCTATAGTTAATATAAACTTCTTAATATATATTATAATACGATCTCGATGTTCGTTAATATCTAAGAAAGTAAAATATTATATTAAATATTTTATCTCGCTTTCTCGGTAAAAAAGAATATCTCGATATTAAAAGTCCCAGTATTCTAGATAATATCTTCGCTTTTTATGTAACTTTAATTAAAATATCTTTTAAATACTATTTTAAATTATAAAAAGTATATTCTAAAGATAAGAAATAATTAAGAATAATAACTTTTTTTATAAATAAGAAAAATAGATTTAAGAAAGAAGCCCTAAAGTCTATAAATAATATCGACGTAATTAATATTAATATTCCTTTCCTTCTTAGAGATATATTTATATAGTATAAAAATAATTATATTAATAAGAAACGCCTATATATCCCGAAATTAATAAAAATAAAATATTTTCGAACTCGTATATAATAAGCGAAATTATATAGGATTTTATAGAATATATAAGAATATCGCCGATAGTTATTATATATAGTATTTAACTCGAAGATTTAAATACTATATTTTATACTACCCTTAATATTAACTTAATTAAATAAAGGGGTATATATTATATAATATTTTAAAACTAATCCTAATAGAGTTAAAGATTTATTATTATATTATTATCGATTTTATTATAGCGCTCCTTATATTTATAAACGGATATAATTATTTAATAACTATTATTTATAAATTCTCGAAAATAGTTATTACGGCTTTAAGGAAAGATATATTCAGCGCTAAAAAATAAATAAATATACTACTTCTCGTCTTTATTAATTAAGGAATTCTAAAAACGATTATTTTTAATAAAGACCCTAAATTTCTTTTAAATTTATAAAAAGTAATCTTTAAAATATTAAAAATTAAATTAATAATTTTTATTACTTATTACCCTTAGTTTAATAACTAGTCGGAATAAATAAATTAAACTATAAAAATAATTTTATAATTTTATTTAATATATTACTCTAATAATTTATAAAATAAATTCGTAATTATTTTATAATTTATAATAAATAATTCTTTAAATTTAATAATAACGCTTTTACCGAATAAAATTATCTATAGTATAAAACTTAATAATAAAATTTTAGTTTAAGATATAATAGGAAGAATAAATTTTATTAATATTAAAACCGTTAATTAAAAGGAAACCGTTAACGCGATTTCGTTTATAATAATTAATACTAAATTTCGTTATAATAATAAATATATACTCTTAATAATATAAAAAAGAGATATAATCTTTTTAAAACTATATAAAAATTATAGAATCTTAGGTTTAAAGAATTATAAATTTTTAAACTAAAGAGTTAACCCGTTTAAAATTTTAAAATAAATAAATAACTTAACCTATAAATTAGAATTACCGCCGATAATAAATATTTACCCCGTTATTTCGGTCGCCGCCTTAGAACCTACTCCGTTAAAAGAGGATCTATATAGCCGTCCTTAAAAGATCGGGTAGATTATTATTCTCGATAATAATAATAAAGGTATAAATAATTATTTTAAAATAAAATATATTTTAGATAAAAGGATAAAAAAGTTTCTAAAATAAAATAAAAGATTAATAATATAATATCTAATTAAATAGAAGGGCTAGGGGCCGTATTAGAATATATAATATAATAAATAAAATCTTAAAAACGTAGAGGGCGTAATTAACGACTATAATATAAAATCGTTATAAACTATATAAATAGTTTAAGAGACGATATTACTTTATTTATTTATTAATCTTTATTTTATTTTCGCTTTATAACGCGACGATAATTTTATTATTTAATAATAACGAATTTCTTAGTAGCCCCGCTATATTAATATAATATTTCTAACTTACTTAAATAATAATAAGTCGTTTTTTTCTCGCTCGATACGATTAATAAATACTACCGCTATCGTAGTACTTAGTTATAGTATCTTATATATTAAATAAGGTAGTATTAATATATATTTCCTCTTTTAATTTTAATATTAATTATTTATTTATATCGCTCGCCCCGATCGAGTATAATATAATATCTTTATTTTAATAAATTTTTAATTATAATATAACTAAATTACGTTCGGGAAAGACTTCGAAGATATTAATAAAGTTAATTTTAAAGAGTAATAAAATAAAGGTAAAGAAGGTAGTAAAAATAACTAAAACTAAACTAACTAAAATAGCGAATAAAAGCGATAATAAGAAATCCGGCGCTTTTATTTCTAAATAGAGTAATAAAATAAATAACGAATAAATTATTAAAGCCGAAATTAATAATAAAGTTAATAATAAAGAGGTTAAGGAATTACCGTATAATAAACCTATATATAATATTACGGAAAATAAAAATACCTAGTTATTAATAAGTAGAAATCTTTCTTTATTATAAACCGGGCTAGTTATTTAATATAATGAAATTTCCTTAAATACGCGATTTAAAAACTAGCTAAAGATATTTAATTTAAGAAATAACCTATAACCTAAATAAATAAATAATAGGTAGTTAACTACGATATAAATAATAAAGAACGGTCGTATAAAATACGCGATTATTTTTAATTACGCGTAATTATACGGGGATAAAGAGAACTTATTATAAAAACTAGATTAATTAATTTTAATAAAAGGAGGGAAATATAGCCGATATATCTTCGTAGAAAAATATAGTTATTTCTCGGCGGACGAGATAATAAAAGTAAAGAAACTCTCGACGCTATTAAAAAAACTAGATAAAAAAGACCCGAGGGTAATAAAGTTTATAATTTTAAAAAAGTCTTTAATATAAAAGAAGTCGATATTTAAAAAACTTAATAAAAATAATAAGAGCGATAAAAACGAATCCGAAGTAGAAAAGAAATTTTCGGTTTCGAAATAATCTTTAAAGAAATTAATAACGAAATTATTCCTACCGAAGAAATTGATTATAAAGATAACCTCCCTCGTAAAATCGATTAATAATAATGATTTTTAGCTAGTTAATATAGAGTTATTTAATATAGAGGCGTAGGAACGTTAGAAGAAGTATATTAGAACTATATAAATATCCGACGACCTAGTTATATAACTAGAAGAGTTAGATAAAACTACTTTAGGGAAATATTTAAAATAAAAGTCGCCGCCGAAACTAAAGTTATAAATTTTTTAAAATATAAAATTACGACTATCTTATCTACGCCCTCGAAAAAGTAGATAAATAGGAAAATTACGGTACCTACGGCTATAAAATAATAGGTCGAAATTAATAATAAAGATTTCTTAACTATATTTTAAATTATATCTTAAACTTCGACTTTCTTTATAATTAAGATTTTTAAATAAATTACTTTTTCTTCTATTATATCTAAAAGCTTTAAATAAAAAAGAATAAAATATATAATAAAGAAACTTAAACGGGATAAAATCTTAATTAATTTTAATATAAGAAAAGCCCCTTTAACGATAATAATAATAGTAATTTCTATAATAACTAGTAAATCTAAACCGGTTATATTAACGACCGTACCGGCTTTAATAAAGGATAATTCTATATTATTATAAATTAATAAAAATAGATTACGGAGCTAGTACGTTATTAATCGGAAAATATTACTTTTAACCTAAATACTTAGTTTACTACGGATATCGAAGAACTAGTTTTTATAATAAATAATATATACTATACTAGCCCTACTATAAGCGAAAAGAGTAAAGTAAGATAAGTTTTTTTACCTAATACTACGGGAGCGAATATAACTAGTTTAGGAATAAAACGCTCGAAGAAAATAAAATCTAATAAATAAACTAAGTCGTTAAAAATAGAAAGAGAGATTAAAGATATTTCTATATTATTAGAAGATTTAAATAATAATACTAAAGGGGAGTCCCTAATCGAGATTATTAAAAAAAATCGTTAAATCCGAAACCTATATAAATAAACTAGTAACTAGAAATAAGATCCTAACGAATGATAATACTATTTTACGTAACTATATGAATTTCTTAAAAGAATTTATTATTAAAGTTAATAATAAGATAGTCTATATTTTATTAGTCCTAGAAATCTTTTATACCGCTTTTATTTAATACCGAGGCCGCCTCTTAAATTAATACTAGATCGATTATTTACTACGGAGTTTTTTTAATTCTATAAAAATCGAAATACTTAAAGACTAATTAACCGATAATAGGTAGGTAAAATTAATTTAAAGAGTTAAAAATATAAACGGTATTAAAGACTTCGTTAATAATCTTTTAATTAATATTAATATAAATATAAATATATTAATTAAAAGATATCCCGCTTTAGAATATATATATAATCGAGAGAAGTTTAAGTAGTAGATAATTATTAATATTATATTAAACGATAAGTTTATTAAAGATAATAATAAATTATATAATTAATTCGGTACCGTTGTAGAGACTTCCTTTAGTCGTAATAATTGTATTATTAATAAAGTTACTACCGACGATTAAGTTATACGTATTATTATTAATCTCGTTACTACCGATAAATAAATCGTTCTACGCAAACTTAATATTACTATAAATATAGCGATAATAAAAGTTACCCTAAAGAGTATAACTACGATAGTAGTATATACTCCGGTAGTTGGATCTTCTAGTAGGGATACTCCTCCGGTTTATAAACTAATAACCGGTCTCCCTCTCGATACTTTAAAATAAGGGCGTTATCGCCTCGGCTAGATATTTCTATTTTTTATATATCACGCGGGCAGAATTTAGATTAGAGAGAGAGATAGTAATAATAATTATAGTATATAACTTATTTTTAGTAAAACTAATTCGCTTATATATTTATACTAATAATTTATAGCCTCGAGGACGTTAGGCCCTTTATTTATAAAGGTAATTATTATAATTATTAGTACCTTAGTATAAAATAGTAGTTTATTCGTACCGATAGATAATTTAATAAATATATAATATACTAAGACTAAATCTTGACTACTATTTTATTTCGTTGATACTGTAATTCTTGCGTGTCTTATTTCGTTAATACTATATTCTTACTAATTATCGAGTCTTTTTTTTAATTAAATTTTAATCTTAATAACTTTAACTTTAATTTTAATACGAGTTTTAAAATTATTATTAATTTTATTATTAATCCCGCCGTGGATTAAGCCTTTAATATTATATATTATATATAATTCTTTAGGCTCTCGAGCTCGATTCTACGACTTCTTTCAATATATCTTCTAATATAGTTTTTAATACGGATTCGAAAGAGGAGGAGGTTATATATAAAGGTTTTTAATATTATCGGTAATTTAGGAAACCCCGATTTCTACGTATTTTACACCGAAAATATATAAAATACTAGAAATGAATATCTATTTATATCCCTTGTTATTAGGGGATTATATACCGATTAAGTAGCGATTCTATAGCGATTCTATAACTTTTTTTTTGACTTTAACTTTTAATAATATCTAGACTAGGGCCCTTATATAGAAATGTAAATATTTTACTAAATTTGTTTTTAGCCTAGATTCCGAATTTTTAATTAGATTTTTACTAGCGCTACTCTATAGAGTTATAAAGTTATATTTAGAATTAAGTTTAATTCTCCCGCGTAGACCTTAACTCTAATTTTAAAATCTTGGCGCTAAGACTTACTAAGGTTATAGAATATATTTTATATACCGCTTAAGTAGCGATTAAATAGAAGTATTTTTCCGGACTTACTAATATATTAATATTTAAAAGAAAAAGATATTTATATATCTAGTCTAAAGGAAGAAATAAGAGGTTTTATATTATTTATATCTCTTAAATTATTTATAGGTTCAAAGAAAAAATAGGATAAAAGACTCGTTATAATTAAAGTTAAAAAGTGGGTTTTTATAATACTCGTAAGTATTAATAACTAGTTATAATTAGTAATTAATAATATTTTTACTTCTTATTTACTTTCTTTTTTATTCTTACTTTTCAATTATATATTTTACGTAGTTCTTCTATATATATAATAATATCTTTATTCTCTTATTAATTAAAATTTATTTATTAATTTATTTATTTATTTTATTAGGTATTAGATTATACTCTTTATTTTTTATTTTTTTAAAATCTCTTTTACTTCTTATTCTTTAGTATTATTTATTAATTTCGATAAAAATATATCTAATATTAATATATTACTTTATTTACGATAATATAGTTTTAGTAATAATATATAAAAGATATTATAAATATAATAATTCGTTAGTAATATTAGGTGATATATTTACGACTTAATTATATTAAGGACTTTAAATAATTTAATTAATTTATAAAAGAGTTTTTTATTTAGTCGTCTTTACGTAAAATTCTTTATTAATAATAATACTAGGTAATTTATATTAAATAATTCTAATTTATACTTTCTATTATAACTACGCTTTCATACTTTTATTATAATTTCTTGATACTTTTTCTAAATATTCTTTAGACCTTTTTATTTTCTTAATTCTTTATTTTATTAACGATACTCCCCCTTTAAGCGGCTCGTCTTTGAGATATATTTTAATTAATAAGTCATAATTATATAAAATTATAAAGAATATTAAATATATTATTATATAATATATATTATAATATATTTATTTAATTATTAATAGAAACTCTTACTAATTATTTTATCTATTAATATAAAAGATTTTTAGAAAAAACTTTAATATCTAATTTTGATATTTATTTAATTATTCGTTTACGGATATAATAAGGTATTAAGGCGCCGTTTAGTCTTTAGATAACCATATATTTTAATTAAAAAATATTTTAAAAAATCGATTCTTTATTAAATATAATACTCTTTAATACTCCGAATTTAAAGATAATTTATTTATATATTAGCTCTACTAATCTTATAATATTAATAATTTTAATAGTAGAGACATATCGTAATATTTAATATATTTATCTACTATTATAAATACTATATTATAAATACATTCTTAATATTTATTAAGTAGTAACCTCGTAATATAATTTATTATAATTTCTTTCTACGGGCTTTTTAGATAAAGTAAAGAATTAATTTCGTTATAAAAGTAATACCTATATACTTTAACCCGTTAATAAAGATTATATATCTCGATATACTCTTATATATTAGTTTTCAAAATATCCTAATAGTATTTTTTAGATAATAACTTTATCGTCTTTTTAATACTAAAATACTTTACGTTAATAAAACGAAGAATAACTCGATTTTAATTTAGGGCGCTCGACGGGCGCCCTAGGAACTTCAAATATAATATTTATCTATTAACTCGACGTACGCCCTAGGTATATAACTAAGGGGCCTAGAGCTACTCGGGTATATATCGAGTAAACTTAAAATAACTACTAACGAGCGCTAAATTAAAAGTATATTATTGATTTTAACCCCCGTTTATAATCTCTATTTATAGTTATAGTCTTATTCTATTTATAGTTATAATCTTATTTTATTTATAGTTATAACTCTATTTATAATATTAGCCCTATTATTATTATATTTTTATAACTATCGTTATCGTACCTTTATTATTATCGTTATATATATTTTAACATATAGCCTAGACGTTACTCCTACGAGGGTTTCGCGCGAATCGATTAAATCCGGGAACTAAAACTTACTAGCGTTAAAGATCGTTCCGAGGAATCGTTATTTATTATAAATTAACTACTTTTACTAGCTTGACAAGGCTTTAATAAATTATAGATATTTAGGATTCTTCCTAATAGAACTAATAAATTATCTTTCTACTTTACTATAATAATTACTATAATAATAATAGTAACGGTAACGTTGTTAAAGACTTTATAAAATATTATTCCCTATTTTACTAGAGTATTAACGCTATTCTCTAGTATTCATACTATTCTACTAGCCTAGTATAGTATTTCTTTACTAAAGTCTACTATAATTATATTAATATTTCCGTTATATTATTTCTCTACGAAGTTACTAGGTTTATTATAATATTGATAATTTATAAAACTCCCCGTAATATCTTTTAATATATTATAAATTAATAAACTAGCTCTCGAAGTTATTTACTAGGAGCTAGTAAACTAGCTTTATTACTAAACCTTATTTTAAAGAATATAATCGTATTTATTTTTTTATTATCCGAATTCCTTAATAATAACTATACCTATACGAACCTAATCAACTATAATATACGTTAACTAATTAATTAGATTACTCGAATAAATTTCAGGCCCGTATAAATACCTTATAGTATTATTTTAATAGAGGATAATTTTACTAGATTTAGATTTAATTCTATCGAACTACCTCGCTAGCCCTCGAACTAGGCCTATAATAAATCTAACCTCCGCGCTATACTAAGAACTTTTTAATAAGATATATAAACTCTATAATAATTATAAAACTCTTTTACTACCGGGGCGATCTTTTATACCTTATCGAGTAACTCCCTATTTATAATAAATATTAGATTTATATTAAAAACTACCTCGATTAAAGAGGTTATCTATACCTAACTCTTCGGACTTTAAAACGAATTCAATATAATAAACTCTATTATATAAGCGGCTATATAGTCTACTATAGCTACTAGTATAATATAATATATTCGTGAAAATCTGTTAACTTAAGGCCCGGCTAGCCTACTAGGCCTAGTAAACCGTAATAAATAAAATAGGATAAATAATAAAAATAGGAGTATTTAGTTTAAGGTAGATAATATCGAGTTCTTCGACCTAAACTTCGAAGAAGAGGGCCTTATTATTAATTTAGGCCGTTACTTCTTCTACTATAATATCTACGCCTTTATTAATAAACTATAAGATATAGCCGTTATTAAAGGCGACGATAAAGTTCGTAAGGCTTTATTTATTTACTTTTATAACGAAGCTCTCCTATAATACTCTACGGAGTTTATTAACCTCGAGAAGGATTTTTTAAAATTAGCTATATTAAATGTTTAATTTAATACGATAATTAAATAATTTAAAATACGAATTATAATAACTATCTAACGCCTATAAATAGAGCGATACGACTTGTCCGAGGTTTACAATAATAAATTACCTTATATTTACGTCTAGTTTATACTAGACTAAATTAAGATACCTAGCTACGGTTTCTAAGGATAAAAGTATACTATAATTAAAATCTATTAATCTGACTCGTTATTATACTCTTATATATCTAGCGAGTAAACGGATATCTATTTAGATAGCGGCTATTCTATTATATTAATTAATAAAGTTTATTTAAATTTAATCTTACCTAATATAGAGATTTTAAAAATACTATTAGTAATACTAGTACGAGGTATTAGTAATAAAATCGTTCGTACTAATAAATATATCGTGATCGAGATATTTGTCGATAGTATTATCGATAGTTAGTATACTACAGGTTCTTTTACTATAAAAGTATATATCGTCGATAATTTAAAGACTAATTTATTAATCGGAAATAATACCTTAAAGTCTCAAAGGATAATTATTAACTTCGGTATAAAAATCGTAAAAAATTATAGTATATTAGGGCTTTATTATTTTTAATAATATATATATACACCCCTAAATATATATTAAACGAATTATTAAGGTAAAGTCCGCTATAGTTATTCTAGTTTATATAGTATAATAGGTTATAATAATTTATAAAGGCGAAGTACTTTCTAGTAGAGACTTTCTTTTTAAACTAGAGTATTCTATAAACTTTAGGCTAAAGGGCGGTATTTTTATCTATATCGTTAACTTTATAATATTCTTTATTTAGGTATATAACGTCCTTGACGTATTAATATAAATACTTTAAATTTATTATAGAATACGAATAATAAAGAGTTTATATAGTCTCGCTAGATTAAATAAACCTCGCCGCGAGTAATGTTAATTTATAGAAATTTATACTATAAAAGATTAAATTTACTAAAGGCCTCGTCGTCTTTATTATAGTTTATACTAGGCTAGTATAGAAGTCTTCCGTAATACTAGCCTAGATTTTTTATATTAATTTTAATTTTAAGCTAGAGTATAATATATTTAATAATATTACTATTTATAATAGCCCTAACGTGGTACGTTAGACTACTACGGTAGTAGACGAGTTCCTAGAAATTTAAATTAACTAGAGTACTATAATACTTATTCCTAAAAAAGAATAAATACCGATATATTTTAAATTAAATATAGTATTAAAACCGTCTAAAGTCTACCTTATTAACTAGAAAAATAAGAGAATAATTAATAAAATCTTCGATAAACTTTATTAATAAGGTAAAATAACCTAGGTTAATTATCCGACTCTATTCAGTTATTTTATCTTCGTAGTATAATATAATACCCTAGTAGGTAGGAAAAGTTATATTATAGTCGATATACAGGGCCTTAATAAGGTTATAAAGTCTAATAATTATCCTCTACCTCTATAATCCGACGTTATATCTACGGTAACTAGATATCCTTATATCTCTATAATAAACGGCGTCGGTTACTTTTATTAATTTAATATTAGAGAAAACGACCGTTATAGACTCACTATTATCTCGTATCGTAGATAAGAATAATATAATATTATTTTAATAGGGTATAAGGGTTCCCCGCTATATATCTAATAATAAACTAATAAAATACGCTAGTTTTTTAGAAGTTTTATTAGGGCCTATATTAATAATATAATCGTTTTCTCTACTAGAGTATCTAATTTATTTATAATAACTTTTTATACTTTTCTAGTAATACCGCGTTAGTTTTATTTTAAAAAAAATCTTTTTAGGCTACCCTTCGATTACTTTATTAAATTAATGAGTTAATTCGCTTAGTTTATTTATATTTAACGAAAAACTAAAAGTTATTAACGCTCTAAATTTCCTATAGTCTCTACGGGAGCTCAAGATCTTTTTAAACCTCACTGGTTAATTATTATCGATAAATCTTAAAAGTAAATATTAGTATACTTTAAATACTATTAATACTATTAGAAACCCGTCTACGGGTTTATATTAAAACTCTATATTAAATACCGACCCGAGGTTTAGTAGGATTAGTAAATTAGGGGTCCGGGTAGGGTCTTATTAATAAATAATATTTACTATTAATAGATTTAGTAGATTTAGTAACTCGGTAAATTATTAATAATTTAAATATTAGATAAATCGCCCTATTATATACCCTATAGTATACGTATTAATATACGTAATAGTATACGCTATAGTATAGATTATAGTATGGGCTATAGTATACCTTATAGTATATATAAATAATATACGTAGCTTGCGTATATTATTGAATAATATACGAATTATATACGTAAAGGTATTCTAAATAGTATATAATATATACTCTTTATAGTAATTTTTAAAATATTAGACGAAAGCCCCCCTATAGTATACGCTATAATATATACTATAGTATACGCCAAGGTATACGCCAAGGTATATATCATGATATACGATATATTATAGTATATATATATATATTCTTTATAGCTCCAGTTATTTATATAAGGTACTAATTAAACTTAATTAATTTACTATTAATTAATATAATAGTCCTAGCGACTACGTTAGTAAATTCTAAGAGGTTTATAACGAGCTCTATAATTTTAACTATTTTAAATTTAACGATAATTTTATAATTTAATAATTCTACCGAAACCTTAATTTTAATTATTAGCGCTATTATAAAATATTCGCTAAAGACTACGATTTATTTAATACCGATAATACTATTAAGACTACCCTAAATTTAGCGATCTCTCGATTCCGTAATATATTATATTTATAGGCTAGTAGTACTAGCTAGTTTATATTTACTATATATATTTTAATATTATAGTATATCTAAGGACCTAATTAGGAAGGAATTATCCGACTATATCTCTACTACACTAACTTCGTTAGGCGGGTACGGTATTATATTATCTATAATAAACCCTAGTATGATAATTTTAGTTATAATAACTAGCGCGATCGTAACTAGCGCGATCGATATAGCCGCGGCGGTAAAGGCGGCGGTAAGGGTAATAATAGTAGTAATAGTAATACTACTATTAAAGATAATAATAATAATAATAAAAGCTAAATTAATAAGAATAAGGTATCGGTAAATCTCAAAAACTCTTACTAAAACCTGAGTTACTGCCCGCGCGGATAAGGCTAGTAGCCCTAATTTACGGATAGGGCTGCTAGTGTCCTACTAGTAGGTTTAGTAAATCGGGGGTCTAGGTAGGTAACTTTTAGTAGGTTTAATAACTCCGGGTTAATTTTAGTAGGATTAGTAACTTTAGTAATTTATATATACCGGTAGTATATTAATAGTAGCTCAGCCCTATTATAAGGCTGGAATAAATTAAATTCTATAATCGACGCTATTAACGGTAGCGACTCTTAGTGATAACTATTAACGCTAGCGACCTATTGAAATATACCAAGGCTTGGTATGTCACGTGACTTAGTTACGTGAGTCACGTGATCTAGGATCTGTATACAGATCCTTTATAGTATATAGTCTTGCGTATTCCTATAATTCTATAGAATAATTAAATATTCTTCTATAATTTTAATAGGTTATGAGCCCGGGTCGTATAACGACCGTTCTAGGGTATAAATACCTTATATCTAACTAGTATACCTACCTATCTATAATATAAACTAATAGTGGTATTTATAGTCTAATTTACTCCTACGGAGCTTAACGACTATTATATTATAATATATAATATATTATAACCTTTAAATAATGAGTAAGCTTATTAGATAATAGTTACCGGTCGTCGGGGTATATAATATAAAATCTAGTAAGAAGTTAGGACGAATAGGCTTAATTATAGTTTATTATCTTTATAATTAATTAGGACTTTGCCCGCTAACTAGCCCCTAGAATAACGCCTATTTCTAAGAAAAACATTAATACTACGTAGAGATTTACTATTATTAACGACGATAGTATTAATTATCCAAGTATTATTTCTATTAAAGTAGGGCCTATATTAGTTTTATCAATATTAACGGTACTCTCTACTAGCTTTTACCTCTTAATTCTATAAAGCTATCTTCAACTCCGTTAAGAATTATTTATAAATAACCTCCTTTCGAGCCTTAAAAGCTCTTTAATTCCTAGATCTATTATCTATCCCTATAGATCCTATCTATCCTATTAATCTTAACGGTTTATTATTATTATTATATTAGGAGTGTCTAGAAAATATTTATATTCAGCTAAAAAGTGATTATTTAAGGTATTAATATTATTAGTTATATTAGGAGTACTTAGAAGAGATTTATATCTAGTAGTAAACCGGCTATTTAGGGTTTTAACTCCGTTAGTTACGTTATTTCCCCGTGATTATTCGTTATTAGTAGTTATTATCCTTAGAGATAGACGCCTATATAATAGCCGTAAATCCCGCTATTAATAAGATAGTAAGTCTTATATTTAAATTATATTAAATTTATCCTAACTCGTCTAGTCCTTATCTAGTCTTTTATTTTAACCTAGTTATTAAAGCCTATCGTCGCTCTATATATATATATTTCCCTTATCTTATTTAATACTTTAGGGCTAATCCTATTATTTTCGATAATAATAATAACCGCGATAGCGACTATTAAGACCCCGAAGACCCTCTATCGGAAGACTCTAACTTAGGTATTAATATTAAGTTATTTAAATTATTAAATAATATTAAACTTTTTAACCTTAGAGTTAGAACTAGACCTAGAATATTTATAATATCCTTATCCTTATTATCCTTATCTTTATTATCCGATTTATCTTTAATATTATCGTCCTTTAGATCCTTAGGTATATTATTACTATAGTAGATATAATAACCCCGTCGGTTTCTACCGGTAGTTTCCTTTTTATATTAATTATAATCCTCGATACTCTAGAGTAATACCCTAAATAGTTTAAGGGTATTACTAATTTCCTTATTTTTAATAATATCCGGCCGGAAAATCTAAGCTCCGTAATTAATACGAAAGTATATATAGTTATCCGAAACCGACTCGGATATACCGGCCGCTAAAATATTAAAGATTTAATTTAATTAGATAAAATCCTAGATCGGGTTATAAAAAACTTTAAGCCTAAAAACTCTAGTATTTATACCGAGTTAATATATTAACTATATATTATATCTTTAGGTAGTGGTATTATTAAGGATATAACTAATTATACTAAATAATTTTAATAAATAAATATCGTAATCGCTAATCTTAAGGTATCGTTTAAGTTATTTTAAATATATATTAATCTAGCTTTACTTTATGGGGCTAGGGGATCTCTATACTATATTCTAGATATTATATATATAATCCTATACTTTTTACGGTACTAGTATATATATCTTTAGAGAGGTAGCTTTAGTTATTATAAATAAATAAAAACGAATATTTATATAGGAAACCCTAATTATAATAATTATAATTAAAGGTTAACCTCGATAAGGAGGAAATAAGCCTATTAAGCCTCGCGAGATATATAACTTTTATAAGGAATTAAGGAAGAAGTATTAGTACCTTAAAACTAAATACTAGCGCCTATATCCGGAATAAAAGCCCGATAAATTTAAAATAAAAACTGAAAAGACGGCCTACCTAGTTAATAAAAAACGAAAGCTATTTAAGATAGAGGAGGATAATTTTATTTATTTTATAAATAATTTAACCTACTTAAAAGAACTGCCCGACGATTACTTTATTCGGGGTATATTAATATTAATAACGATTACCTTAGAGATAAATATCTTTTATTTATATATTATTAATAGCGGATATACCCGAAGCTCGGTTATGAACTAGTATCATTTTATCGGTATACGGCCTTATTCCGGCCTATAAGTTAAAGGAATTAGAGGCTATATATCTACTTTATATAATATTAGAATTATTAAATTTTAATATAATATTAATAACGCTAAACGCACCCTTTTTATATCCGGTATATTATATATATTTAATATAAGGGTGAATTTATTATTTATAATCTACCTTTTAGATATAGGAGCGAAATTTAACCTCTTTAAATTAAAGGGTTAAATATTTATTTAAGGCGCTATTATTATAGCCTACTATATATATAGGTTATTCGCTCTAGATTTATAATAACTACTAGTGGCTTTAAATATTTATAGTATTCCTCGCGCTTTTACGAAATAATACTAGTATGCCCGTATAGGTTATATAGAGTAATAAAACGTTATTAAATTACCTTTAGTCGCCTTAGGGGTCGATTTTACTTATAAATTTAATAATAATTATATTTATAAAAGTTATATAATAGGTCGCTAATAGTCGGCCTTATATAAAAGCGAATATTAACCGGGAAAGTCTTTATTAGATTTTATTTATAGTAACCTAATTAGCCCGCTAACTTTTATCGGGTTTAGAGGCTATAGGTACTTCGTAACCTAAAGATATAATAAGATTAAATACGCCGAAATTAACCTATTAATACTTAAAAGCCAAATATTCGGGTTATTTAAACGATTTAAAACTAAATATAAGCGTAATAACTAGAAGATCTATTATTCATATATTAATAATAATAGCGAATATATCTCTAAAGAGTTTTAAAACTATTTAAAAGATAAAGGGATTATATATAAGTTTATAATACCTAGAAATCTCTAGTAAAACGGTGAATCGGAGTATTTTAGTTATATTATAATAATTAGGCTTTATCCTTTAATTATTAGCTCCGGCCTCCTATATAGTTTATAATTTAAGCTCGTTTAAATAGTCGCTTATTTTATTATTTATAAACCCGTTATTAGGTTATCTCTTTCGCCGATTAAGGTATTTTTGGGCCTACGCCCGGACCTCTTTTACCTACGTATTATCGGTTTAATAGCCTAGGTTATAAATCGGAAATAAAAGAAACTTCTTAATAAAAGCACGCGGTGCTTTCTTATAAAATATAAGGGGAACTATATCTTCCGTTTATAAAACCTAATAATAGGGAAAATAATCTATTTAAGTTTTTATTATATTTAAGAAAAGCGCCCTCGATATATCTTTAATTAAAATAGCGATTTATTAGCTCCTAATCCCCTTATTAAATACTAATAATATATAACTCTAAGGGAGGAGTAGAACGAATCTACTATTATTAATATTATTTAGGATAATAAGGCGCCTATACTAAATCTATTTTCTTCTAGTATCTTTAATACTCCGTTATTTTCTACTTTTTCTAGTATTTTCTTTTCTAGTAATATACTAGCCGGTAACTCCTTAACTATAATTATTTAAATCGAATTTATTAATCGGGTTATTAGGGATTACCCTAATCTCGATTTATTAGAATATTGATCGCTATCGCTAGATTTATTTAATTTATTTATATTATTTTTTTAGGTTATTAATAATGAGCCCTATAAGCCTAGGACCTACGACGAGGTTATTTAGGGTAATCGTAAAGCCGAATAATAACTAGCGATAAAAAAGGAGCTGAAATCGTTTATTTAAAATAATATATAATCGCTAGTTAACTTCCTAGTTATAAGGAAAGTTTTTACTAGTAAATAAATATTTACTCTTAAACGGGGCTTAAAAGTAGGGGAGATCCTACGATATAAGATACGCTAGGTAGTACGGGGTTTCGAATAATAAAAAGATCTTAATTATTATAAAATCTTTATATCGGTAGTTAAATTAATAAATTATAAAGTTATCTTTACCCTAGTAGCTACCTATAATTAGGACGTTAAATAAATATATATTAAAACCGCTTTTTTATATAGGGCTATTAAGGAAGAACTCTATATAAAATAACCTATAGGAGCGAGCCTAAATTTATTAATATATAAATTTAAAAGAGTTTTATATAGGCTGAAATAATTCTTTAAAGTATAATATAAGATCTTTATTAAATTCCTTCGCTCTCTAGGTTTCGAATTAATTAATACCGACTTTAGTATCTTTATTAACCCTAGGATAAATATTATTATTATTATTTATATAGACGATCTTTTTATTATCGACCTAAAAATCGCCGATATTAATTTTATTAAATCAAAATTAGATAATCGCTTTTAGATAAAAGACCTCGGCCCATATATTTTTTACTTAAGGATAGTTATTTTACGCGACCGTCCTAATAGGACTCTACGGTTTAGTTAAATTAGGTATATGAAATAGGTCCTAAAAAGATTCGATATATAAGAATATAAATTATAGTTTACCTTTATAGATACCTCTACTAAATTTTATAAAATAAAGGATAGTTATATTACTCCCGCGGTATTCCGCCTTAGGTACTAATCCGTAGTAGGATTCTTTATATATATTATACTAGGTACTCGCCCTAATATAGTATACGCGGTATTAATAATTAGTCGGTATAGATTAAACCTAATTAATATTTATTAGAATATTATTAAAAGGATCTTTCGATATTTAAAAGTTATTATAGGCTACCTACCACCTTATATATAAAGGACCCCTAAATTAGGTATTTAGATATATTAATACCGACTAGGTAGGCGAGTATAATACCTATTATTCTACCTCGGGATATATATTTAATACCGGTAGCGGTACTATTAACTAGTCCTTAAAGCGTTAGCCTACGGTCGCGTTATTAACCTATAAGGCTAAATATATTAGGTAGACTCAGGTTTTTAAGGAAGTTATCTAGCTACGGAATTTATTTACCTAGTTATCCGAAACCATTATATAAGCTATAATTATCTACTATAATAATTAGGGTATTATAACCTTTATAAAGAACCCCCAGTTTCATACCCGAAGCAAATATATTAATATTAATTAATATTTTATTCGGGAAAAGATCGTTAATAGTTAAATCGTCTTAAAATATATCCCGACCAATAAATAAATAGCCGACGGTCTTATAAAGATTTTAAATAAGGATAAATTTAATATATTCCGTTAAGCCCTAGGCCTAGAGGCTCCCTAGGAGTTTATCTAGTTATTATAATATAACTAGAATATTACTAAAACCGCGGGTATACTATTAAAACTAGCGGGTACCTAGCCTAGCTCCCGTTTCCGTTATATTTTATTCTTAATTATATTAAAATTAGGTAGTAGGTCCCTAGTCACTACCTATTTACTACTACTACTTTATATTTAATATATAGTATAAAATTCTAAATATCCTACCTCCTTCGTATATTTAATCCCTATTATTACTATAATAAAAGTTTAAAATTTAACCGCCGGTATTAAAAGTTATAGTTATTTTAAACCTATTAATACCTAGTATAGCCCTAGATCCTTCCAAACTTTATAGCGATATTTTAGTAACTAAGTTATCCGAATTCCTAATATATATATAATCTCTTACGTTAATATATATATATCCTCGCCCTCTATTATTCCTTATAAGGGATAATAAAGCTAACTAGTCTAAGGACCTACTAGATCCTAAAGGGCGCGACTATTATAATAAACTCCGTAGGTAGGTACCCCGAGTTATTAATTATTTAACTCTCTTTACTACCTAAATTAAGTTATGAGTCGGTACCGGTACCTAGCCTACAGATATATAGTACTACTAGGGTACCGCTATCTTTATTAACCCTAAAGGCTACGGTAAATACCTTATTCTCTATAATTATGAGGTTGATATAGGTTAAGATTTCGATTAATTACGCCCTAGGTAATTCATACTTCTAACCTAACTCGTATTTATTTAAATATACTATAGGGTGGATAGCCTATAGTATAGTAATAACGGCTATATACCCCTAGAGCCATACCGCTATATTCTTTATATTATTATTTAGATTTAGTTATTCTTTAGGTACCTAAAGCCCCTATTCTAGAGTCTCTAGAATTAACGCCTTTAAGGATTCGCTTATATTATTTATAAATAAATATTATAATACCTTATTCGTATAGGCGCTTAGCGCCTATAGCTACCCCCTATAATAACGTTTCTCGTAGTATTATTATCGGGACTTATCTATATCCCGCTTAACTATAATAATCTATTTATAGTATCGTATTCGCCTATATAGTCTATACGACTATATTTTAACTCATGAATAGTGTATATATATTATATATTAAATAAAAATTTTAAATAACCGTATTTTGTTAAAATTAGGAATGTTTTATATAGGTAGACGGGATTTTCATTATATAGGAGTTACTCACTATAGCTACCCGGCGTTCACTTTTCTATAAAAATAGTATTCGAGTAAGAGTATTAAAATATACTAAGGCTTAGTATATCACGTGACTCAGTCACGTGAGTCACGTGATCTAGGATCTGCATATAGATCCTTTATAATATATAGTCTTGCGTATTCCCATAGTTCCATAGAATAATCAAGTGTTCTTCTACAATTTTAACACGACCTACCGGGCCCGGAATAATAAGTTTTAACGAAAATTCTCGCGGGGGCGTCACCCGGGCATATCCGGGGAGTATATGTATATAAATATCATAATATATTATATACTATGGCGTATGCCTTAGTGTATACTATAATTAAATATACTATAAGGGGCTTTCGTCTAATGTTTTAGAGACTACTACGAGGGGCGTATATTATATACTATTTAGGATATCTTTACGTATACTATTCGTATATTATTTAATGGTATACGTAAGCTGCGCACGCTATTACGTATATTATAGAGTATACTATGGCCTATATTATAGCCCATACTATAACGCATACTAATACGCATATATATACGTATATTATAGGGTATATAATAGGCCTATTCGTCTAATATTTAAATTACTAATTATTTATCGAGTTACTAAACCTACTAATAATAAGTATTATTTATTAATAGGACCCTACCGGGACCCCTGATTTACTAATCCTATTAAACCTCGGGTCGGTATTTAATATAGAGTTTCAGTATAAACCCGTAGACGGCTTTCTAATAGGGCTGATAGCGCTCAGAGTATACTAATATTTACTTTTAAGATTTACCGATGGGACGATAAATCTAATAAGTTAAATAAACGCTAGAGGTTTAATACCGAAGGTAACTTAAATTTCATTTCGAATATAAAACGTTACTACGCCCTCGTAGGTATTATAACCGATATTTCTAAACTCTAGGTTCTAGATACTAGTACTATTATTTATATTAGTTATAATCGCTTTATTTTTATAAAATATATTAAGTTTAAAGGCGCTAATAATATTCACGACTTTAAGGGCGGCCTAACGCTATATAATAACGGAGTTATTCGGTTATTATATTTAGGCGATAAAGATATATAGTATTTTAAGGTTAATAACGTTATATATATTCCTAATAGCGGCTTCAACTTGATTTTTTACATTAAACTTTAACGAGCTAGTTACTTTTTAAGTTTTATTTAAAGAGGATCTTTATCGGATCTAAAGAAATTATTATAATACTATAGAATTATAACCTCTATATTCTATATATGAATTAATAATTTTTTATGTTAGTTATTATTAATACTAAAGCTCTAACTTAATAATACGAGAGACTCGGTTATTTAGGGAAAGATAACGTAGTACGGTTATCTAAAATAACTAGCGATATCGACTTATTAAAAATTAAGGGCGATAACGGCTATAAGACCTATAGCGTTATTATTGAATATAGGATAAGTAGAAATACTTCTTAATTGATTGTCTATAGAGGATAAGAGCGAATATATATATAAGACCCTAATACTAAGTATTACTAAGTATCTATTTAGTTAATAGTTATTAAATAATCTTATACTCCTATTGTCCAATACTCCTACTCGAACGAAATCCTTTATTAAGAAGTCTCCAAAATAGCCCCGTATTCCCCCTATTTTAGGGTCGTTATAATGGGTTATAGAGGCCAAAATTATAATTTATAGAAGCTAAACTATAGGCCTAAGTTATAATTAATAGGGGCCAAGCTATAAGGCTAAACCACGTCGGTAGAGGCTAAACTATAGGGCCAATTTACGTCGGTAGAGGCTAAAAGAGAAAAATTCCGTTTTTTAATAAAATACGGTATTTTAAAAATATTATTTAATAGTTAACCTATACACGCTAAATTTAAATAATAACTAGGTCGGAGTATTAATAAACGATACAAATACTATGAAAAGATTATTAAAAATAATCCGATATTATGGGGTTCTACGGGGAAGCGATTATTAAAAGTATTAAAACCGCCTAGGATATTATAGAGACCGCGTTAAAGACTACGGGTATAACGATATATAACTATAACGGATATTTAAGAGATATTCTAGCGATATATATATTTATTAATAAAGATTATAGGAGGGCTAAATAAGAACGATAAATTATAAAATAATATTATTATCGCCGCGTATAGCCCAAACGTGCCTAGAGCGAATTAGGATATACCGCTATATATACCGACGCGATTTAACTAAAATTTAGAGAGTATACTTTATAAGGGCCTTAGATAAGGCCCTGAAAGTTTAATAATATTCGGTATAGTAGTTATTAATTAATATCGATTTAAATATTAATACTTATTACTAACTAGGTTATTAAAACCTAGGCCGTAGAGCCTCCGAATAGGCCCGTAAAGCCGCGTTTTAACGTTTATAGGTATAGAATAACTCTTATAAAAGTGTAAATAAACTCTTATAAAAGTGTTAATAAGTATTTATAAAGAGTAATTATTACAAGCGTAGAGTTATATAAAAGATATTAAATTTAATTTTAGAAAGGGCTTTAATTAGGCCGTTAATAATTTATTTTATAATCGAAATATAACGGAACTCGATTTCGTTTACTACGACTTTTTTATACTAGAAATAGTACTAGATTATAATATATTTAATACGGTTATAATTTTAAAGGTTTTTAGCTAGGGCTATAATACCCTAGTTATTATAAAAGATAATTATTATAAACGTAAAGTAGGTTAGTAGAGCGGAGTAGGCGGCTAGTATAAATAATATAATAACGAGTACTATTAATATATACTAGTTTAAATCTCCACCGGAATAAAATATATATATAATAAATATTAATTATTTAAGTAATCTTTTAAATTAGATAATTTCTTTAATAATTTAGGTCTAACCCACGTATTCGGCTTTATAAAATAATAAAATAATAATCGGTTAACGGTTAACGGTTAAATTACTAGTTAATAATTATATTACCGAGATTAAATATATAATTAAAGGTAGAGAATACTTTATATTATAATTATCCACCTAATTAGTATTAATATAGTCTTTTAATAAGGCGAGTTAACCTTAAAAAACTAACTTTAAGTTTAATATATTATATAAATAATAGAAAATACATTTTATAACCGCCTAATAAGATTTATCGGGGTTAGAAATATAACGATTTACTATTAATACCGCGTAAACGATATTAGGCCGTGTATTTATTATAGTATATATTAATAAGCTAACGGTTAACTAGTAGATAATAAAAAAAAAAAACTTAATTTAATATCTTTTATCGGCCGGTATAAATTTAATTATAAAGTCTATAAGGACTCCTATAACTTTAGCTCTAATATTATATATATTATAATCTTTAAATACCCGCTCTAGGTATATTTCCTAACTAAAGAATAATATATAATTCGGGCGATTATACGATACTTTAAAATTAAAATAGTGTGTAATAAAGTTAAAGTTAATTACCTTAGCGTCGCTCTCATATCCTATGACTACGACGGGATTTATTATTGATTAGTACTTAGTTATTACTAAAAATCAGAGGTTGAACTTATATTAATATAAAGATAATAGGAGGTTAATGAGTTATTAATAAAATATTAAAGTTTCGCACTCCTTTTTTTAATTTGATTTTTATTTAATTTCTAGTTAACTTATACGAAGCTTTTATAAAAAATGATATAATTAATCTTTACTAAAGATTAATCAATAGGCTGTCAAGAACTTATTAATAAAGCGTTAATAAAAAATAATAAAAATAATATTAATACTACGTCTTTCATTAAATATAAGAATATAATCTTAATAATACGATTCTAAGGATAGGATTTAAAGATGACGATATTAACGATATATATTCAAGAATATTATCAGGACCTAGTGTATTTCTAGTATTATATTTCTAGATATATATCGTTAATAGTAAATAATAGAGGATAGTACTATATATAAATAGAGCTTTTTTAATAGTTTACTATTAGCGGTATATAATACTTTATCTTTAATACTCTAGTCTTCTATACTTCGTTCCCTAGTACTTTATTCCCTTAATACTCTATTCTCTACTATTTCTAGTATTATATCTTAAACTCTATAAGATTAGTAACTACCTTTAGTACCTTATTATCGATCTTAATTAATCCTCTACTATATTTTCTAACCGTATAAATCGGTACTATAATATAGTCCTATACTTAAACACTATATTATTAATACTATATTTCAGTACTATATTATTATTAGTAGTAAACGGTAGATTATAATAGGTAATATTAGAATTAATTCGACTTACTATATAGGGTATAATATAGATACTATAGTAAATAGTATAAAGGCCTCCCCTAGGTATAAAATCTTAGCTCGTAATTAAACTTATATCGAAGCTCAGAATTATATATCTATAAAAAAGTATTATCTACTCGTAAATTATATAAATTAAATTATATAAATTATATAAATTTAAAAGCACTAGCTCTAACTACTCCTATAGATTATAAATATAATCCTATATAGCCCGTCGAGATCGATTAATAATATACCGAAGATTTTCTTAATCTTTAAGCCAGTTAAAGAGGCGGTAGAGAAAAAGGCGGAGGCGTACTAGCGAAAAAATATTCGTTATCTTTATCTAGATTAGGAATTATATTACTAGTAATATCTATACTATAACGGCGGCCTTTAACCGTTATACGTATAAACTAATTAAGAGTATACTCGTATTAAGGTAATTTAGCCATTTTATTAAACTAGGTTATTAACTTATCCCGAGTATAATATAACTTCGCTAGCGCGTTAGGGTCGGCTTTCTAATCTAGATATAACTTTACTTTTATAATAAATATAGTAAAAACGGCTTCTTATATAATTAATAATAACTATTAAATAAATAGAAAAAGGGTACAAATATTTAAAGTAGAAATATTAATACTTATCTTTATTTATCTTTATAATATCGGCGCACTATCGAGTAAAATTAAATATATAACCGAAATTTAACGGAGAGTAATATACTCTTATAATATTAATTAATATCTTTATATTATAATAAGGTTTAAATAAACCTATAATATCTTTCTCGATCCACTCTTTTACCTTATCCTTTAAGGTATTAGCGAATAACTCTAATAAATAAAGAGAAATTTATAATTATATAATTAATAAACCTAGTCTTCTAATTCGATATATTCTATAATAATTATAATATTAAAGTAATTTATTCTTATTCCTTAATACTAAGGTTACCGCCTTAAATTTACTTAATTAGACGTTTATATAGCTATCGTAAATATTAAATCTATAAAGTATCTCTAACCGCTGATTTTCTTATAGTTCTACGAGATTAACTTTTATATTTATTATATATTTCGACAATCGATCCTTAATTCTAGCGGCGATACTATTAACCCGTTTTTCCTTACTAAATTATCGAGTACTAGATTTAGATTTAGATTTGAATTTAATAACCTTTATACTAGCCGCTACCTATAAAACTTTATTTAACTCGGAGTTGTAATCGCTCTCGAATTCTTCTTAATCTAGGTTAATATCTCTATTCTTATATATTAAATTATTACTATTATAGGCCGGATTCTCCTTATTATTATTACTACTCGTATCTTATAGTCTACCCTTAATAACTTTATTAATAATTATTTCCTCGTCGCCCCTTACGGTTCTAAAGCTCTAAAATAAGGATTAATATTAAATATATATAAGGTATCGTATACAGGGTATTATAAAAAGAGAAAACTTATAGTTTTATTAGTTTTTAGGCCTCTATCTTTTAATATAGACCGATTACTCGCTCCGCTTATACTATAACGGCGAGATAAACGTAGGTTTAGTATAAAAGTTTTATCTAGTATCTTTCTCTTTCTAATAGGTACCTAGGTTATAGGCTAGGAATCCAATATAAACTTTATATATCGCGGGGTAACGGTTGATTTAAACTAATTATATATACTCTTCTTTAATAGTTTTCTTCGGTCTATTATAACTATTTAAAGAAAATATATATATAATATAGAAAAAGAGTTTAATTAATATTTAAAATAGTAATAGAATCTCTAGCGCAATACCTTAGAGAAATAAAAATACGAATAATAGGCGGTACTAGGCGGGGAAATTAACCGAGCTAGTCTTAGCCCTATTAGCCCTGTAATATTTAAGGTTTTTTTCTCTCCGTTACTAGCTAGCTATAATATCGCCTATATATAAATTATCCATAACGTAATATATAGTACTTATACTCTTATATTATAATTAGAAATACTATATATAAGTCCTAGAATAACTATAAGCCAGCGCTATACTATAGGTATAATAATCGTAATAATAAATACCGAAGCTAGCTCTCTCCGTTATCTCTCCTACCTAAATTACCCTAACTCTATATAGTCGGCTATATAAACTAAATACGGAGGAGGGTAACCTCTTTAACTTTATAAAAGAGAGTAAAACTAAAATATCTTCGCCTAGAAGAAAGAAATCTTTAGGAATACGATATTATATAGTATTTTATTAGAGAAGCTAAAGAAGCTAGGGAAGTATAATTTAGGTAGAGATAAAAACTATATATTTTCCGCCGGCGGTAGAATACGCGATAGTAATTATCTAGTAGTAAACTTTGATAAATATAAGTTATAGTCCCTTTATTAGATACTAATACCTAATAATATAATATTTTTCTAAAGAGCCAAAGTCTAATTCCTAAAGGTAATTTTAATTCTAATCCTATTATACCTCGCGTACTTATACCTCAGCCTTAGTAATTACTAAATAACTATAAGAAACTATTAATAAATATAAACCTTCGATAGATTCGAATTACGAAAGGTTTAAAACGAGCGCGTTTTAAATAAGAATTTAATAATATATTAAAATAATTAGTACTTAGAGAAGAGTAGTCATTAACGTTTCTTAACTAGGATATAGTCTATAAGTATCCCGTTATTCTCGATAATATTATAAAAGTAGGTAAATAAATTAGTCCATATTATATATTTAAGAATAATCTAATTCGCTAATTTTTTAAGATATAATCGGTATTATTAATTCTTTATTCGAATTTATTAACAGTATCGAAGAATTTGACCTTATATATAAATTTCTTAATTATTAAAATAATCTTAATAAGCTAGTACCTCTAGAGATATTAAAGATCTTATTTTTACCCGAATTACCTATTTAAGACTTCGTCGATAACTTTAATAAACTAGTTTTATTATCTATTAATAACGGTAATACTAATATACTATTATCGTTACGTCGCTCTTCTACTACTAATCTCTCTAAGGAGATACCTTATAAAAAAGCGAGTACGTAATTTAAACTAAATAATTTCGCGATAGTATTTGGCCTATAGTACTAAATTTCTAATATTATAAAATATAACTACTAGAGTTTACTCGAAGTTTTCATATTAATTAATAATATTCGATATCTAAAAGAGCTACCTCGTATAGTCTCTACTATTAAAAAGTATATTACTAAATAACTACTACGGATATAACTACGAAAATAAGAGTTATTTATTAATATAGAGTATTTATTAACCTAAGGGCTATAAGGTTAAGACGAGGATAAACCGTCTATAAAAGCTCTTTATTTTTTTAATCTTATAAATTTATTTAAAACCGCGTTATCGTTAAATATTATCGCCGCTGAAGTATATAGAGGTATAGTATATTTTATAAATATATTATCGGAACTTTTCTATTTATATATATAGGCTTATTCTATTCGAGCCTACTCTAGTAAATATACTATAATTAATAATTACTCGACTATTATTTTCCCTTTAGATTATGTTTATTATATCTATAAAAAAGAGAAATATCGATATCGTCTTAATAAAAAGTATCTTAGTCGTATCTTTATTATTAGAAAAAATTATACTAATAAAACTATTAAACGAGGAACGATCTAATTCGTAGTTAATCCTCTAGTTAATATCGTAGACTTTAAGTTTATAAATAATAATTATTTATTAGTATTAGGTATTTAGAGCGAAGAATACTTTTTATTTAATAAGAAGTTTAAACAGTTATATAAAAACTAGATTTTATTATTTAAGAAGAATATTTAATTCGACTATAAATACTAAGGGTTAGATCTTATAAAGAAGAGTTAATTAACTAAATACGTAGAGTAATTTATTATACGAAATATTTATAAATATCGAGATAAGTTAACTCGCGCGCTATAACTCTTAATAACCTATAGAGAGTATTCAGAATTAGTAACTTATAGATATTAATATCTTATTCAGCTATCTAAAGGTATTTATATTTCGATACCGCTATTAAATTTCATCGATACTTTTAGCCTTTTTCGTAATATATATAGGTCGATTCTAGGAATCTATATAACTATAATAGAGATATCTTAGCGAGAACGAAAACGCCGTATAAATATTTTACTCTTATATTTAGGGTTATATATAGCTAAATTTAAAAATATAATTAAAGTCTTAAAGCCCAGTCTATTAATACTAGAGAAAGAAATAATTATTGATATTAATAATATATAGATATAGCTTTGTGTATTCACCCTTATATATATCGATAATATAAAGTAATAGTAGGAAAATTCTAGATTCGGTAGCGTATTATTTAATCGTAGTTATAAAAAATATTTAGTTACGAAAATATCAAAGGAAGACCTTACTTTTAATATAGTTATTAATACGCGTTATTATTATAGAGTTATTCGCGAGCGAGCTATAGCCGGAGATTTATCTCGCGGTATTATATACCTTAAGGGACTAGGTATAGTAGTAGAATAAATATCGTTAATTAATATCTTATTAATATTAGATATTATTAGATCTCGGCTAACGGATATAGTATACTCTAAATTAATTAGTATCGCTAAATAAATATAGTATTATCTAGTCGATACTATTTTAACTAATAACGGAAAAATTATATATATTATAGAGTTTAGATATTTCCCGTTCCTACCTAGTTAGGGTCGGCTATAATTATTAATGAAATATCTATAAAGCTATCGTATATAGGAGTCTACGCGAATTTTAATAATTACGATTATTCTTCTCCGTATCTAGTTATAAAGTTAATGGGTTTAACTATTATTTATTAAAATTATTAAAGAGATAATAGTCCCCGCCTATAAACTTCGAGTAGTTAATTATATAATCTACTACTTCGTATTAATAATATAATTAAATATAAGAATATTATCCTTAAGTATAATACTAGATTAGAGAGATTAATTATATATTTCTATAATTAAGGCGCGAAAATTATTTTAAAGATTATTTTAATATATAGCGCTAGTATCGTTATTAGATTTTAAGAAAAGCAAAGTACTAATCTTTTTTTACACGGTATTAATTATTAATAAAAACGATACTTTAGAGACTAGTATAGGCTACGGGTATATTAAGCTACAATAATTAAAGAAAAGCGAGTATAACGCCTTAAAAGAGACTTTTAAGATATATAGAGGCAAGATTTCGAAAAAGGCGCGTATATATCGTAGCTTTATAAATCGTCCGAATATATATACCGGCTTATATTTCGAGGACGTCGCTTTTAAATATACTACTCTAAATAATCTAGTTATATTTATTAGTAAAGATAAATATAGATTTAAACTTTATTTAAGATTTTCTATATCTTTAATTATTAATTTTTATCTAGACGTTTTAAAGTTAATATTCTTTATATAATTATCGCGATATTACTAAAGTATTTATAACTAAAGAGGTTATATATTAAATTATTAGATTTATCTTTACCGGGGCTTTTATCTATACCGAGCCTAATATTATATCGATAATATACGAAATTAATCAGAAATACCTAGTACTATTTAATATATTACTACTATACTCCGAGAGGTATAATTCGCGAGAAGATAAATAAAACAAATCGCGATTTATAATACCTAGAGATAGTGTATATAAGAATCTAGTCGGCCTATTATATTTAGATCGCTTTTATATATATAATAAACTATAATAACCTTTATAACTAGAGTGACTAGTCTTTAATAATTCTTTCTATCTAATATTATAAAAGGCGTACGAAAATAATTATAACGAACCGAGTATAATCTTTCTTCGTGATCGTAGTATATAATAATATTAGAAGTTAGCCTTTATAGATAAATAAATTACGATTTTCTATAGTACTATAATAGCTTTATTAAATTAGACTTTTATAATTCATTCTTTATTTCGTTCCTTTATTTAGTATTTATTATACGTCTTTTTTATTTTATTTTATTTTTTTATTTAATATCTCTTCTAATTTATCTTTCTTTATAATTCATTTTTCTAGTATTCTTATTTTTTTATTTTTACTAAATCTACGCCGTTACTTATATTAATTCATCTATATTATAGGGCGTTAGAGTATCGAATTATTTTTAAAATAAACGATTTTATTAGTCTTAAGTCTAAGGATATATAGTTACTTTATAATAGTATTAATAATACCTAGCTAGCTTATTTAAACGGCGTTTTCTTATATAAATTAAAAAAAGAGAGACTTCGACTTTTTATACGCGTTACTTTTATAAAAGGCTTTAAAGAATATAAGTTTAATAATATTCTATAAATACCTTTACTTTAAATATTAAACGAAGAAAGAATCGTTAGGCTCCCTTATATTAATTATAAAAAATACTATATCTTACCCGTTAATCGGATCTTATAAAATAATAATAGAAAGAAGTTAGAGCGGGGAGGGCTAATTCTACTATTATACTAGGAATATAATATCTAATTTATATAACTTAATAATATTATGGCCGCGGTATATTTAAATCTTATTTTTAATTTCGTAACCTTTCGCTATTAGATTTTAACGTCGTAGGATTTATATTATATATCGAAATAATATTATATTAGAGATATTTAGTAAAGCTATACTAAATACTATATTAAATACTAAGCCTAGGCTCTACGGGTGGCGCCGTAGAGTCTTAACTCTAATTTCGTAGAGCTTTAATATAAAAAAAATCCATCTCCTTAGTACCTAGCCGATATCCTAATATTATAAATATACTAGAGTATTTTATATATAATTATACCAGTATATTATAATTAGAAAGTATTAGTATATAGCGTATAACTATTATATACCGAAAGTATAAATTTATTAACCTTGATTTAAACCTCCCCCGACCGCTTTAATTAACTATAACTAAGTATTTATAATAAAGAATAGGTATTTATATTAATAGAGGAGATTAGAGGGAAGCTCCTTTAACTCTATCGGATTTAATTATTATAAAATAGTAAACTATAAACGAAAAAAAGTTCTGGAAAAATATATTTACTAGAATATATATAGATATATATAGCCCTAATAGCGAGATAATCTAGTAGTATATAAAAGTAATTAAATATTTAAAATTCAAATACTATAATTCCTCTACTGCTCGTAAAATAGCGATAGTAACTATCTAATAATTAATCTAGCTATATAAAAAAGATTATCTAACTATCTAATATCTTTACTAGATATTATTAAACCTTTTCTATATAAATTAAGATTATATATTAAATAAGTAATCTAGGTACTACCCTAGACTCCTCTAAAAATCTAATCCTATTAATTATATTAGGAGCTTTTTCCCTTTTCTACTACTACGTAATAACCTCCTATTAATAAATATAACTTATCGATAACCTATAATAGTTACGGTTATAATATAAATAATATAAAAGCGGAGATATATACTCCTTTAAAAAGAATAAGGCCCGAAGAAATTATATTACTAAAACTTAGTCCAAAATAAAAGATAAATATAATTATAATCCTATAATTATAAACCGACTATTTAGGTAAAGCTATAGGATTAAGAATCAATACTTTTTTATATTAAGTTATTTTCTATATTAGTCTCTCTCCCCCCTTTTTTAATTATTATTTTAATAATATTTTAGGCCGTTATTTTCCGAGGACTACTAGATGAATATTTATATCCCGGTATTTTTAAGGTATTAATTCTCCCTCCTCTTCTTAAACTTCTATTAAATAATCTAGTTTATAATTTAATAGAGGGGTTAAATCGGCTAGTAGATATATATAACTAGGCGTTATTCCATTATTATAATATTTAGGATTCGATTCGATTCTAGTAAATAAAAGACCTCTATTACAAACTTAAGGCGAGTATTAATTAAATTATTATTATAAACGGAATACTAGAATACCCTCGACCGCGATTAACTTAACCGCGACTACCTTAAATATAACTCCTATATAAATAACTCCTTTTAAATACCGAGTACTTCGTTATAAAGTCTTTTATTTATTTACCGCTATATATACTAGGCTCGATAATAAAAGGCGGAGCTAGAAGTCGAGATATATTTATAAATAATTAAATACTATATAATCTAGCTAGCGCTTAAGATGGCTATTCTCCTTATCTATATATGTTATTTTCTCTATATTATTTATTACGCTACGGAGTATAATATTACTACTAAGAATTCGCCCCTTTTATCTTTATAATTAATTATATTCTTTATCCTAATATTACGTTTACTATACTATATAGTATTTTATTAAGTTTTACTCTATCGCTTCTCCTTCTTAAATAGTATACGAATTTGAATAATATAATTATCTCTAGTACACGTGTAGTAGCGATATAGACTTTATTATAAATTATTATAAAGTAATAAATCATTATAGTTATATTAAAGAACTTTTTAATAGCTTTATTATAACCTATTAAAATTATATAAATATAGAGTTAGATTTTAACCTAGGCTTAAGGCGTAGTAAATCTTATATTAATAAATTATTAATAATAATCCTAGCGCTAATTAATATTTTAAAAAAGAAATTTACTAAATATTTAGTTAATAATCTACTAACCGTCGTTTAATAGGCTATTAACAGGCTGTTTATATCAAATAAATTTATAATTCAAATTTAGTAAGGTTAGTATAGGCGTTTAGAAAAACTACTATCTTTTAGACTATTTATTATAATATATAGTTAATCTCATTAAGTAGTTGAAATATAATTAATTTAAATTAATAATTTTACTTAAATAAGCTTAAATCCTAACTAAGAGTAACTTAACTACTAGTTAGACACTTGCGTAGCCTCGATAAGATATTCTATATTTATTATTTAGACGTTATTTTAATTAAATAATAATATCTTTACCGGCGTTAATAATCAATATATCGTCGATATATAATATAATTATTAGTTATATCTTATAGTTAAGAAATATATTAAAGTTAGTACTTAAGGGTATAAAGCCTAGCTTAACTAAAAAGATCGTAAAAATAATATATTATATTTAAAGGGATTATTTAAATTTATATAGAGTATATTTTAGGAAGTATATATAACCTAAATTATTATTAAAATTAATAAGTTATTCGACGTAGATTTCATTATTAATTAGGCCGTATAAGAAAATAGTCTATATATATATTTATTTAAACTTTAGGTCGTAAATAGTTATAATAATGAATGATACTTTATAATTTATAGGTTTAACTACTAAGGTAAATATCTCGTTAAAATCGATTCTATATCGTGATTTAAAGCTACATCGGCAAAGCGGGAGACCGCACGAGAAAGTCGAGGTACTAAATACGTCTTTTACTACTTTAGGCGGAAAGATAACAAAAAGAGAATATCAGATAAAAGAAAAATTATTTCAAAAAAAAATCCTAAAAATAGTAACTTCGGATTTAAGATTTTAAATCCGTGATTTTCTACTAGCGCCGGGTAGCTCGCTAAGGCTATATAGAGCGCTATAACTACGCTAATTTAATTTAGATTTTAAATTACGTCGATTTACGAAAATTATATACGCGCGTAATACCCCCTAAACTAGCGCGGTATTATAGACTATATAATTCACTTATAGCTATATATATCTAATTATAAACCGGTACTACTTAGACTAGCTTATTCTAATTTATTCAAAATTATTTAAAATGAGTCGAGGTATTAAATGCGTATTTAGTAACTCCGGTGTTAAATCGATCTTTAGGGCTAGTATATGAGCTAAATAGATCCGAGCGCCTTTTCCGTCTTTTTCGGTAGAATACGGGCTCACCGCTTTATTAATATATATATAACTTAATGGGCTTTATAACGAGTTACCTCGCTAATAATACTATATTTAAATTTATAAACCTATTTACCGCGAAGGATTTTTTGATTATAGGGTAGGTTAACTAGTATCTAGATACTATTAATTAGGAGTAAATCGATTTCGGCCTTTATATTAAATTACTAGTATATTTTATTTAGGGTATTAACTATAACTTCTTTATATATTTTAAATTTATATAGTTTATATAGTAGCGCCTTAAATAGTAGTACTATTAGGTCGGGGGAGAGGGTAGGTTCGTATAATTCTAAATACCTATTAAATACCTTTATTAATATCGCGGGCGAGGCGGAGGCGGGGGAATATTAAACCGGATTTATATCGTCTAATAAATTAGAGCTCGAGGACTTTAGTATTATTACTCACGATAATACGTCGCTTATAGTTAATAACTATAGCGCCTATAGGCTAGAGTTAGGTATATTTATTTTTAGCTTTAATAACCGTAACGAGATAACGCGTTTAATAGGTCGTTATAGGGGGGCTATAATAAACTTAAAGCTACTACTACTATACTTATAATTATCGATATTTGATTCTATATTAATAGGAGGTTTATATAGGCTTAAGGTACTTTTATATTTTATTATAATATCGCCCCTTTAACGGGGAATTATTCTAGAGATTTTATTAACTAGCGGTATTTATATTATAATATATTTATTTTTAATATAGCGCTCCTCGGTTTATTAAATTTAAATAAAGCGGAGTATTTTATTTATAAATATTAATATTCGATAAAAATAGTTACCCTCGTATTTAATAAAGGCGCCTTTAGTATTACGCTAGGTAAATTTCTACTAGTTTTTACCTATAATATAATAGTCCTAATATAGGCCGATTTAATTAATATTATATAAATATAATAAATTAGGATATATTCTAGTAGAGCCTTTACAGGGCGTAATATTTATTATAATAATAAAAGACCGATTTCGGAGCTAGTTTATAGTCGAGATAAACTCTAAAATTAGTATTTTATTAGGCCGTAATTATTTAATAGGGTATATACTTTCTAAAATAGGGTTTAATTAACGCGTTTTAATATATTATTTATTTAAGGGTTCCTAGGGATAGAGTAACTCTAAATAATATTATATTTATACGGATAATCGGCGAACGCCCTATTAGTGTATATAGGATTTTTATTAATATAGAAATAATAAATACGGTAGTCGCTATATTCTTTTACGAACCTATAATTATAAAAGGCGCTAAATATACCTATTTTATTAGGTATAAAATAATAGTAGTTATATTTAAGTTTATCGTTAATGTAGGTAATTATAAAGCCGAAGTTATAGGCCCTAAGATTAATGATATTATTATAAATAATATTATATTCGAAACGGCCCTTTCGTAGGCTACGTTTATACGAATAAATATATATCTTTATAAGGCTATAGGTCTTATAGCCGTTATCGCTTTTAACTTTTAATAGGTCGATATTATTAGTTATTTTAAATAACCGTACTACGTTATCTTTCCTTAAATAACCGAGTCTCTTATACTATCAGGTTAGGGCTTTAGTATTAATAGTAGCTAGTACTAACTACTATTAATTTATATATAGAACGTAGAGGTTATAGTCCTATAAGATTATAATAATTCCTTTGGATCCGATAAAGATCCCTTTAGAAATAAAGTCTAAAGAGTAACTAGTTTATTAAAGTTTAGCGTAGGAAATAGGATTAAAACCCCTATTAAGAATATATATAACATTATTAACCTTGAGGTATTATACGCCTTTATCGCCTAAATATAGTAGCCGAATAACGCCGTTATTATATAGCGCTAGGCCGCCCCTAAAGCCGCTGATACTATTAGCGCCTTTAAGCTTAGTATACTCTATAAAAGTAGAGTAATTATAATTAATATAAACGGTAGTATTAATATCTAGAACTTAAAGTTTGGAAATATCGGTTATAATACCTACGAGGGTGTAGTAATATTCTATATTCGAAGTTAAATTTGAATTACCTTCGATATTAGACCTCTAGTACTTATTTGACTTATTAGATTTATTGTCCTTACTTTTATTATTTTAGCTTCTATTATTATTACTATTATCTTTAGTAGTAGTAGTATTATTATTATTATTATTACCCCTACCGCCGCCTCTACCGCCGCGGCTACGTCGACCGCGCTAGTTACGATCGCGCTAGTTATTATAGCTAAGATTATCGTACTAGGGTTTATTATAGATAGTATAGTACCGTACCCGCCTAACGAAGTTAGTGTAGTAAGAATACGGTTAGATAATTCCTTCCTAATTAAATCCTTAGATATATTATAGCGTTAAAATATATATAGTAAATATAAACTAGCTAGTACTACTAGCCTATAAGTATAGCGTATTACGGAATCGAGAAATCGCTATATTTAGGGTAGTCTTAATAGTACTATCGGTATTAAATAGGTCGTAGTCCTTAGCGAATATTTTATAATAGCGTTAATAATTAGAGCTAAGGTTTCGGTAGAACTACTAGACTATAAAGTTATTATTAAATTTAAAGTAGTTAAAATTATAGAGCTCGTTATAAGCCTCCTAGAATTTACTATTATAGTCGCTAGGACTATCGTATTAACTAGTAGTAAATTAATTAAGTTTAATTAATACCTTATATAAGTAACCGGAGCTACAAAATTCAAATTCGTTTATAATAATCGTCTAGGCTATAATAGCGACCTTATCGCTCTTAATTTTAGCGTAGGTTATAGGGGCGACGGTACGACGAAGGATATTATAAATTATCTTATTATCGGTAAACTATTAATACGTAGTATCGATATCGTAGTTAGGCTTACCTACGTCTAGTTCTAGGACTAGAATAGGTAGATCTTCGAGGTATTCCTATAAATCTATTATATTAAAGTTATTATATATATCCTACTTCTATTTAATAAAGTCTTTTATTAAATTTAAGGTTTCGACCTTAATAAATACCTAAATAACTTTTACGAATACCGATATACTAACGGTAATCTAGGTATAAAGCCGAATAGCTTAGTATTACTAGGCGGTTCTAGTATTAATTTAAAATAGCTAGAGCTAGCTAAAAAGTCGGATCGATAACGGTATATATACGAGGTATTAATATCTTTTTTATCGTTATATATATATACCTTATTATAGAGGTAGTCGACTATTTATTTAATCTACCGAAAGGTACGGAGCTAAAGTCTTTAGAGGGTATATTACTATTTAGTAATTAAATAAAGAGGTTTAGCCTTAAGTTACTCTAAGTTTTATTTTTGTTTTAATAATTATTATTATTATAATTATTCTAGATAACGAGGCTGAAAGCTTAAAGAATAATATATTTAAAATTTAACTCGCTATTACTTTATATAAGAGAATAGGGGTAAATAGCTTTAATAGCTATTTTAGTAGTAGGAGTTATAATCGTAATTACGACCTATAATTATAGTTTATAGTATTTTTCCCCCGACTACGGAGTTATAAGTTTATTTTTAGTTACTAACGCTATTAATACTATTAATACTTATTTTTTTAAGGCGGTAAACGAGCTATAGCGGTAATTAATTACGATTATTCTAGGTTTTAAAAGGACCTTATAAGCTTAAAACTATAATACGCTAGTAATAATTATAATAAGTTATATAGAGGTATTAATAATAATAAATAACTATCGTATATAGCTACGCCTAAGGTATTTATTTAGGTATATATAAAATACGCTAATATTAACCGATTACGGCGATTAGTTACTTTCTAATAGTATATTTCGCTTATTAGTTATTTTCTAGCGGTATATAAACTCTTTATAAACGATAAGCCACTTTCTAGCGTATACTATATAGTGCGATTAGTTATTTTCTAGTAGTTATATATATAGTCTAGGTTATTCCCTAGTAGAGGCGGGGCCGGCGGAACTATATTCTATATACTAAGGCCCTACTTTAATTTTTTTTATAGGCGTAATCTAATACGCCCTAAATATAGTTATAATAACGTAATAACGCCGTATTACTACCATTAATACTATAATAATATAGCGAGTACGTAGCGGATATATATATAGAGCCCGGGCTCATAACCTATTAAATATAGGATAAATAGAAACACTTCTTAATTAATTATCTATAGAGGATAAGAGCGAATATACGTACAAGACCCTAATACTAAGCATTACCAAGTATCTACTTACTAAGTAGTCCTATACTCCTATATTCCAATAATAATTACCTATATTAATAATAAGTTTAAATATAGTTACTATTATTTCATACCTAATAAAATAGATATATTTAGCGCCTTCCGTAGCTATAAATTCGTTAAGGAATATAGCGATTATTATATTTATTACCTTTATATTAATAAGGATCCTATATATACTAATAAAGTATTCGCCGATTACCGGTATAAATATAGTATTATCTAAAGTTACTTTATCTTTAGAAACCCCTAAATAAATAATATATTAGAACGCGTTAATTAAACCCTACTTTAAAAGGTATATATCTTATTAGTTAATAACGGACTCGATAATAAATTTATCCTAGAGTTTATCGCTATAGCGAACTAGCTCCGAGACCGCTCTTTTATATTTACGATAAACGTTACGTTTTATTAGGCCTTTATTAATATACGCCCTAATTTATTATATCTACGTAATATCGGTTAGATAGGTATCTATTAAGAATACTATATTATAAAGGAGAACTAGTATAAATTTACCGACCGTAGTAAAAAGGGTATATTTATCGGCTATAAGGGTAACTATTTCTACTATATATTAATATTTATAAATAAAGTACTTCGCTTTACCTAGGTATAGTAGACCGAAGAATATACTAGTAGTAGTAAATATACCGTAGAGAACATTATATTATTAGTTAATAAGATCTCGCTAATAGTCCCTCGTTAGGGGGGCGATATTATAATAAAACGAAAAAACTCTTTAAGCCTATACGAGTAATAAACTAGCTCGGAATCTAATATTAATAATTATAACGTTAATTATAATAGAAGTAAAGCTACTAAACCTAAATTAGTTAACGATATTATTTGGTTTTTACCGCTATTATAACGATTAATTAAATATACGATATTATTAAGACCTAGGCTAAGATTATTTATATTAAATTAATAGTTAACGTAGTAGTTATAATAGTTATATATAGACCTTAGCGAACCTAAATCGGAATTAACTCGCGCAAATACGTTAGAAAACGTAGATTCCGAATTTAATATATAACCGGCCTAATATTCTTCTAGCTCCGGCGCTAATATACCTATAATACTAATAACTCTAGATAGATATTTAGAGTTTCGTGAACCTATTTTATCCTATAATCTACTAGTTTTATTTATAAGAGTTTTATCTACCGAGCCTTACGAGCCTAAAATATATAAAGAAATTATAATTAATACTTTTAATAAGATATATTAATAACTCGGTATAACTACCGAAATCGATTTATTTTTAATAAATAGTATCTAGATATTATCGAATCTACTCCGAAACCGTAAGGTACTTCAGGGTAAATAGATTTATAAATTTAAGCGCGGAGTTATTAGCGAAATTACTCGCTATAAGGCTCGCTAGGTAGTACGTAGGTTTAAATAATAATATAAAATCGATTTTAACGAGATATTTATTTTAGTAATTAAACTTATAAATTATAAAGTATTATTTATTATTATAGTTATTTACGACCTAGAGTTTAAATAAATAAATATATAAACTATTTTCCTATACGGCCTAATTAATAACGAAATCTACGTCGAATAGCCTAATAGTTTCGACGATAATTTAGGCTATATATACTTCTTAAAACGTATTTTATATAGGTTTAAGTAATTTCCTTAAATATAATATATTACTTTTACGATTTTCTTAGTTAAGCTAGGCTTTATATCCTTAAGCGCTAACTTTAACGTATTTCTTAACTATTAAATATAACTAATAATTATATTGTATATCGACGATATATTAATTATTAACGTTAATAAAGAGGTTATTATTTAGCTAAAATAATATTTAAATAATAAATATCAAATAAGTAATTATAGCCCCGTTACGTATTATCTTAATCTTAAAGTATCGTATAATCGCCCGAATTATACGTTATTTTTTAGCTAGGAAATATACTTAAAGCGGGTATTTAAAGATTATAATATATATAATATTAAGGCTAAAGTTATAGAGGTCTTTATAAAATTTATAATAAATTTATACCGGCCGATAAGGGATATTAAAAAAAAATCTACTTTTTTTACCGTTTACTAGTCAGCCGTTGATTTACTAATATATATTATAATAAATACGCGGCTTAATATCGCCTACGCGGTATTAATAATAAATCGCTATATTTCTAACCCCGATAAATCTTATTAGGTTATTATAAAACGCGGTATATTATATTTAAAGTTAATCTTCTAGGGTTAAATCACTTTATTAGAGGGTTATATTAATATTGATTAGGCGGGTAATTATAATATAAGATATTCTACCTCTAAATATATATTTAATCTCGGTAGTATAATTATTAACTAGTAGTTTAAATATTAACTAATTATTATACTATTATTTTATAAAGCCGAATATACGGGCTAGACCTAGGTTATTAAGGAAATTATCTAGCTTAAAAGATTATTTAGATAATTAATATTTATTACGCGTATACTCTACTCTAATAGAGATTCTAGTTAATATATATGAGTAGTACTCGTTATTATATTATTTACGCTAGCCGCCTACTCCGCTCTACTAATCTATTTTATATTTACGATAATTATTTTTTATAATAATTAGGGTATTATAACCCTAGTTAAGAACCCTTAAAATTATAACTATATTAAATATATTATAATCTAGTACTATTTCTAGCGCGAAAAAGTTATAGTAGGCGAAATCGAGTTCCGTTAAATTCCGATAACGGAGTAGATTATTAACGGCCTAATTGAAACTCTTTTTAAAGTTAAGTTTAATATCTTTTATATAATTTTAGGCTTATAATAATTACCCCTTATAAATACTTATTAATACTTTTATAAAAGTTTATTTACGCTCTTATAGGAGTTATTCTATATTTATAAATACTAAATACGGCTCTACGGGCCTATCCGGAGGCTCTACGGGCCTATCTAGAGACTCTACGGGCTACGTCTTAGTAACCTAGCCGGTAATAAACGTCAATATTTAAATTAATATTAATTAATAACTACTATATCGATTGCTAGTAAATTTTTAGGGCCTTATCTAAGGCCTTTAAAGAGTATACTCTCTAATTTCTAGCCAAATCGCGTCCGTACGTATAGCGGTATATCGTAAATCGCTCTAGGTATTTTTAGGTTATACACGGCGACGATAAAATCGCCCTTTAATTTATCGTTCTTATTTAGCCCTTTTATAACTCTTATTAATAGGTTTATATATCGCTAGAATATTAATAGAATATTTATTATAGTTATTCGTTATATCTATAGTATTTAACGCGGTCCCTATAGTATCCTAGGCGGTCCTTATACTCTTAGTAGTCGTTTCCCCGCAGAACCCTATAATATACGACTATTTTTGATAATTTTCTTATAGTATTTATATCGCTTATTAATCTCCCGACTTAATTACTACCTAAATTTAGCGTGTATAGGTTAACTATTAAATAAATTTTTTAAAATACTATATTTTATTAAGAAACGGAACTTTCCTTCTTTAGCCCCTACCCACGTGGCTTAGCCCTATAATTTAGTCTTTATTAATTGTAGCTTAGGCCCGTAGCTTAGCTCTTATGAATTATAACTTTGGCCTCTATAACCTATTATAACGACCCCAAAATAGGGGGAGTACGGGGCTATTCTAGAGACTTCTTAATAAAGGATTCGTTCGAGGGGGAGTATTAAAATATAGGACTATTTAGTAACTACTTAGTAAGCAGATACTTAGCAATACTTGGCATTAGAGTCTTATATACATATTCGCTCTTATCCTCTATAAATAATTAATTAAGAAGTATTTCTACCTATCCTATATTTAATAAGTATATCGCTATTATCGAATATAAAATAAAAATATATACACCTATAAGCCTTATTAAAGTATATATATTTTCTACGGTCTTCTATTAATTAATTATTATCTCCGATTATTTATTTCGTATTATTATAACTCGCTAATATTTATTAAATTTATTAAGGTTTATATACCCCTTAATTCTTTATTTCTCTTCTCTTTCCTCTAAAAACTCCGATATTCTTAAACTCCATTATAGCTCCTACTTTAATATAATATATAAACGGCTTTATTAATTATCTCTTCCTTTAGTACTAGTAATCTTATTACAATACTAATTATTAAAGGCTTTATTTATACTTTACCCTAAACTTAATATTATTAAAGACTTTAGTTATACCTTATTTAATAATTAATAATACTACCGGAAATATTTAGTTATACTTTATTTAATAATTAATAATATTACCGGAAATCTTTAATTATATTTTACCCTTAGTTTACCGAAGTTTATTATTCGTAATCTTCTATAATTATACCTACTTTAGTTGAAGACGCTAATAAGTGTATATTAATATCACGGAAACCGGACGCGCTAAAATATAAATAAAGAATTTATTAAGTATAAATTTTTTAAACTCTTTTTCGACGAGTATATAAAAGCCTAGATCTATTTATAATAAACCTATATAAAGTAGTCGAGTAGAAATAAAGTATAAAGATTCGGTCTAAAATATATAAAAATAAAATTTATTAACGATAAAAAAGCCGGTAATAATAAATTCTTTTATAATTACCTAGATGAAAACTCCTAAAATGATATTAATTATTATACTATAATATTATATAATATCCGAGAGGTTAATCTAAAGAGTATTTAAAATCTATTTTATAAAAAGGACTTCTTGAAGGCGGAAATATATATTAGGATCTAAACCTTAATTAAATATTAAGAATATAATTCCGTATCTTTATAAAGACTAAAGACTTTTAAACCTATTAAATAACCTACTATTATTATCGGTAGAGATAAAGAGTAGTATCTTAAAGAAAATTAATTTATATTTAATAAATATTATTTTATTCTTATTAACGGTTAAGAGTAAAACGAAGAGGATATTTTTTAACTATTATAAGATTTTAATATTAAAGATATTATCGACAATATTAACGTTAAAGTTAAATTAAAATACCTAAAAATAAATCATAAATAATTATACTACCTAATTTTCTATCTTCTAATAATAACTATTTTTTATTAACTTATACTCTGTCTAATACCGAGTATATATATATTAAGAATAATAATAAAAGCTTCGATATCTCTAGGAGATTTCAAAAAACTTAATTAATAAATTAAATTATAAAATATTATAACGATATTTAAGACTTTAGAAAGAAGTTAACTTTTATTATTAATTTTAATAATTTAGCCTTAAAAGAGTAAACTATTATCTCTAAAAAAATTAACATAAGATCTTAACGAATATTTATTAATTTATAATAACTTTAATAATATAACTAGAGATTACTTCGATAAATAATAAAAATAATTAAATAATATTAATTTTTAGGGGGAAGATATTAAAGTAATATATAAATTATTAAAAATACCTTAAGAAGAGTCTATAATAATTTTTTATATACCGGGTATATTATTATCTTAAATACTCGAATTCTAGTAGTTAATAACTATTAATATAATTACTAATATCTATAATAACTAACTAGGAGGTTATATTCTAATAAATATAATAAAACTAGATAAGACCTAGGTTATTATATACTTTTTATTATTTATAAACCCCTAACTAACCCTTTACGGAAGGCTTTATACTTTATTTATATTATATTTTACTAAAGTTTTCCGCGGGGCCTTTAACTAACCCTATAAAGCCTTTTACTAATAATATTAAATAAAGAGGATAATAATAAAGATCGGATATACTACTACTAAACTAATTCTTATCCTTATACCTAAGAAATTTATAACCTAGTAGATTATATAGATCGAATTTATAACTTTAGGAAAATTCAATCTTTATAAATATTAAGATAATATAAAGAAATATAAATTAACGGTAGGCGAGAGGGCTATAAAGAGTAGATTTATATAAAAATATTTGATTTTTAATAAAGAGGTTAAGAATTACCGTATTATTATTATAAATTTATATAGTACCTTTATCGCCCGTTATAGGCCAAATATATAACTTTTATAATATATTAATTCAAAAGATTAAACGAAGATAAAGGTAGATATTAAAATAAACGAGTTGAATAAACGATAGACCGATCGCCTTAATTATTATTTTAAGTATATAATACTGTCCTATCTATTTATAAGATTATAAGACTGTTCGATAGCGGTTGACTCGCCTACTATAAGCTAGAATATAACGGTTAGGAACTAGTATATTAATAGTTATATAGCGGTTATTCAACGATAGTAAAACGATTAAAAACTTCGATTATCGTTATAACTCCTCTTTTCAAAACTTTTAATTATTAATAGTTTAGAGAGAGTAAACGGTCAATTAACGGTTATAAATAGTTAGATAACGGTCGTAAACGGTCGAATAACGGTCGAATAATAGTTATAAAACGGAATTAATCTAGTAGATTATAGGGTTAATAATTATATAATTATATTATTTATACTATTATTTTACTCTTCGCCACCGACTATAGTTACCGGCTAGAATAAATACCGGTTATATAAAAAACATCTATACTATTAAAAACGGTATCTTATCGAAGTCTTTCGTCTTTTTTATTAAAATCTTTCGTTTATCCTCTTAAAGCCGTTTCGTTAAACGTTACTTTATTAAATTATTACTTTTTTACTTTATTACCTTAATACTAGGATTATTAATATTACCCTACTACTCTTTCTCTTTATTAATATATTATTCTATTAATATATTACTTTATTAAAATATTACCTTATTAAAGTATTACTTTATTATTATATTTAATTATTATAAATATACTACCCTCTATATATATTTTATAATATATCGCGCTTTATCCGGCTAATCTAGTTTACTAGGAGTATTAATTATATAAATCATTTTATGAAAAAAAGTTAGAAGTTTATATATTTATTAGATTCCTTTAAAACGATATATTAATAATCCTAATATTAGGTCTAAGATCGTATAATTTATATTTATTTTATTAATTACCTCTAGATCTTATTTTAGTAGCGGAGTTATAATATATATAACTAGAAACGTATACCTCTTCCGGCGATAAATATAATAAAAGTATTATATTAACCTAGCCTTAATATTATTAATAAATAAATAATTATTTATATTATAAATATAAGGACGATTAGTTCTACGGAAGGTTTCGTTAATATTTATATAACTTTTACGACTCCGAAGGTAATTTACGGATTTATATAAATAATTCTATAGTATTATTTTAGTACCTTTTAGCCTAAATCTAATATATATATCTTATATTTATTCCGATAGGTTATTAATAGATATTAAATAAACTTATATTATAAATTAAGTTTTATTATATTAATAGATACTTTAATATAGAAAAAGGGGTTTAATTCGAGACCCTTTATTAATAATTATATAGATCTATATTCGTCGTCGCCGGTTATATTATAAAGACCCTTTTTATCGTCTTTAATAATTTACTTTTTAATTAATATAATTTTTTTTATAAATATTAGATATTACGTATTAAGTAACCTAAATATTTTTATTATTTCTAGATAATTATAATCCTATACTCCTATTAGCCCTAATTATAAGGATTATTTTATAACGTTTTAAACGAATAAATATCTTATAAAGTTAAAGAAAATAACGGTATTAATTATATCTTTAAAGATTTTAAAGCTATATTAACCTCGAGTAATAAAATTATAATATAATTATTTAATAATTTATACTTTAGCTCGCTAGTTAGGATATTAGAATTTATAATTATTATATATTCCTTAATATTCTCCGTAAAGTATAGGTTTATATATATATTAAATAATATTAAGAGCCTTTAGAATTTATTAATTAAAATTTTCGGTACTTTACTCTTTCATTTACTCTTATTCTATATTATAAATAATAGTATTACTTCTTTATTTAAATCGGAGCTAGAATAAACTATTTATAAAAGGATATTTTTTAAGTCTTTATTTTTATTTTTATTATTATTATCGCCGAAGCCTTCCGTAGATATTATTATTATAATATATAAAATTAGTTTTTAATATACCCGACGCGCCTTTATTATATATTAATAAAGGATATTTAATTCGGTATAATATTAACTACTTATAAATATATTAAATTATACGATTAAATCGAATACTTTAATAATAACTCGTATAAATAATAATTTAATAATTATAATATTACCGGTAGCCTAGAGAAATATAAGCCGGAACTAGTTAATTATAATCTTATTTCGGAGTATTAAAGATATTGATAAAGTAATTTTACTAGCTTCTAATAAAGATTATAATTAAATATAAAATACTAGGCTTCAAATTCGGTTTTAACTTAATAGGAATTAAATTAAAGACTAAAATAAATTTCATAATTAATAATATTTTAAATCTAACTTTTATATTCTTAATAAAGTTATTAAAGTCTTTTATAGTATTAAAGCTTTTTATATACTTTTTTTATTTAATAATCTCCTAATAATATCTCCTATTCCGAATAATAATATAATTTAGATCTACTCTCTTCCTTTTAAAATGAAAGTACGAACGATATCTTTTTTAAATATTATATTATATAAAACCCCCGTTATTAGCTTATTAGGGTATATCCCTAAAGAATATTATATTAAAAATATATACTAGCTTTATCTCGTTATTAATTTCTAATTTTAGTTCTCGGTCTAGGTTTTAAATAAACCTACGGAAAACTTTAATAATATTAATAATATTCGTACTATAAGGTTTTAGTATTAATATAAATATATTTTCTAATTTCCTATACTCTATATAATCGAGGTATACGGGAATTAAATAAAAAGTTTTAAGAGTCTAGTATATATTCCGATATACCCTAAAATTATTAATAAATAATATATATAGTAAGGAGGTGTAATAATTATTAATAAAAATTTCTAGATATTTATAATTAAATAAAGTTACCTTAAGCTTTATATAGGTTTAATATAATTAATATAAAGATCTAGTAATAAATATTTAGAAATTAAAAACTCTTTTAATATAAAAATGATTATTAAAATAAATAACCTCTTTAAATAATAGTTAATAATATTTAAAGTTTATTTAAATAAAATATTCTTAAATAAAAAATATTAATAATTATTACTATAATCTAGTTTAAAAATATATAATATAAATATTTCGTATCGTTTCTTAATAATTACTTAGGTTATAATAATAATATCCCTTTTTATTTTAAATATTAACCGATAATCTCGATTAATAAAAATAATATAATAAATATAGTATAAACGTAAACCCTTAATACGGATAATATCTTTAAAGAAGATAGGTTTATCTACCCGTATATAATATATCTTATTAGAGGTATTCTTAATCGAAGATCTTTATATACGGGAGTATTATAGCTTTATAGGTTTATTAATATATTCGGCTATATTAAAGAATACCTTTTCGCGGAGTTTTATAGCGGTTAATATAATACGAGTTAAATTATAAAGATTATATTAATATTATTATAATATATATTTAATCCTCTAATACTATATATCTTTTTAATATTATAAAAGAGATAATTACTTTTCGATAATAACTATTAAAGTATTCCGTATAATTTTAAATAAAGGGGTATAACGTCGAATTTATTATTTTAATATATCGGAAGAGTTTATATAAAGTTTAATTTCTTTTATTTGTTATTTATATCTATTTTACTACTTATAGAAGACTTCGATAATTATATAATTTTTTATAACTTAATATAATCGGCTCTAGAATAACTCGACCTTTCGAATTATAAATTTAATACTAGGTATAAAGATAGTAGAAGAGTTTCTTTATTATTTTACTAAATAACTACTTTATATAAAGATATAAAGAAAGGTAGGGAAAATAATTATACTTCTAAAAACAAAATTTAACTTTAATATAAATATAAAAATAAAAGTAAATAAATAATACTAGGTATATATATTAATAATATTTAATCGTTATTATTTTTATTTTTACTTTCGGAATAAAGGTCTTTAAGGTATTAAAAAATTATAGAAAATTAAAATTCTTAAAGAATATTATTAATATCTTCGGTTAATTATAATATAGTTAGTATTTAAACTAAATAATAAAAGGTAATTTATAATGAAAAGATCCTTATTATTCTTTAAGTTATCTTTATTATAATCGTTACTTATATTAATTAGAGTATACGAATTAATACTAGGTAAATTTATAATTATATTATTTATATTATCTCTCAAAAAGTTCTTATTCTTTAGATATAATTCATTATTATTAAAATCCTACCGGAGTTTTTTATAACTATACTCGTATTTTTAAATTATAGAGAATTAGTTTAAAATACTAGGACTAGCTCCGGTATTTAAGGTAATTATTATATAAATAATAAATATAAGGATAATAAGAATAAAAATAAAAATACTTTTTCGTTAAATACGATATTAATATTTTATATAAATACTCGGTAATTAATATATATTATAATATTTAGTAAATGAAATTAGGGTATTAATATTCTAGATTATTATTAGGTATATATAAAGGAGATATTATTATTTATCTAATAATTAGGTTTACCTACCCGGAGGTAGTATTAAAACGATTAAGAGAATAAAATAAAATAAAAAACCTTTATAACTAAAGGCTTTAGCGTTAGAGTATCGTAGACTTCGTTTTATATATAATTATTAATTATAATAAATATCGCGGAAAGGTTTTATAAAGATATTTATATACCGGGGTCTTTACTAGATAGGCTAGTAATTAATATCCTTTATAGTTTCTAGAGAAACTAAGTATTATATAAATACCCATATCTATATTAAAGACTTCAGCGTTAAGGCTACTATATAGATATTTATAACTATACGAGAGGCTTTAATACTAGGGCTATTAAATATAATAAATATTACCGAAGGCTTCTATAAGTATATATATATTAGGATTTATATATATATATATATACCCTATAAATAATATTAGATTTAAAGTCTTTAAGGCTAAGAGTAGAGATTAAGGTATTTATTTATATTATTATATACTAGTTTTTTACACGGAGTAGTATAAACTTAAAAAGATTATTCGTAAATAAAATCTTTAGTTATTTAAAATAATAAACTATTAGGTCTATATTCTTATAACGGATAAACTATATATTTATAATATACTAGTCTCCGATATTTATAATAACGGGATTATTATTATTATTATTAAAGAAATATCCGATTAAGGGTAACTATAGCCTCTAGGATCATTTTCTTAATATTTTATATATTTTATTTATTATTAAATATATTACTAATATAATACTCGTAGATATATATTATTTTATTCGGATTATTTAATCTTCTAACCCGATTAATAATTTAGTTTTATATACCGAGATTAATCGTCCCCTCGATAATATATACTTTTTAATATATATTTTAGAGGTTAAAGCCCGTAGTCTTAATAGCGAAGTTTATAATTAGGATTTAAACTTTATAACGATTTTAATTAAATTAATTAATAATAATCTAACGCTCTTAATATAAATAAAATATAATAATAATTACTACTTCTAATTATAGTAATCGTTATACTATAAATAAAAGTATAGTTATTATAAATAATTAATAAAAAATTAATATCTTCGCTTAATCTTTAATGATTTATAATTTTAGATTAATATCTACCGAAGTCTTTAATAAATAAATAAGATATAAAACCTCTAGGTGAGTATTTACCTAGTTTTAAATATTTTATAAAAGTATTCTAATCTTAGGCGCGCCTTAATATAATATATATAATATAATAATAGGATTTTTAATATCGGTATTTATATTTATATCTAAGAATTATTATAGGTGGAATAATTAATTATTAATTATTTTCTTTAAGTTTATCGCCTTAAGATTATATATATCGTCGAGTAACGATAATAATAATAATATTATAAATATAGAAAGCTTCCTATAAACGGCTAGTAATTATTTAGGCTTTATTTTCCCGGATCCGGTTATAATTAAATCTTTTAGTAATTTATCTTCTATAATTTATCTTTCTCCTTTTCTTCTATATTATACGTATAGTTAATAAATATAGTTTATATTTTCGGTAACCGCGAGCTAATTATTATACCTTCGTTAAATAATATTTAATTTAAATATTTTTAATATATTATAGAATTCTTCTAAACCTTAGTTATATAAAGGCTTTTTTTAACTAGTATAATCCTTATTATATAAACCTAATCTTTTAATATTTTTAAGATTATTTATAACTTCGCGGTTAGGTAATTATTATTAAATTTATATAAATCTAAATCCTCCTTAAAGTTTATCTCTCGAAGGGATTATTTCTTTTATTAAATATTAATATCTTTAACCTTAAGAAATAATATATTATTATATTAATTATCGATATTATTCGGGATTAGAGTAGTTATTATAAGAATATAAGAATCTATCTTTAATTATTAAATAATAGTAGATCCTTTATTTAAGAGTTATTTAATTAAATAAACTTTATTTATTATTATATACCTAGAGTAATAATTAAGACGATCGGGTTATTGTTTATTTAACTCGTTTATCCTAATATCTATCTTTATCTTCGTCTAATCTTTTAAATTAATATATTATAAGTGTTATATACTTAGCTTATAACGGGCGATAAATATACTATATAAATTTACGATAATAATACGGTAATTCTTAACCTCTCTATTAAAAATTAAAATTTTTTATATAAGTTTACCCTCTATAGCTCTATCGCCTACCGTTAACTTATAGTTTTTTATATTATTTTAGTATTTATAGAGGCTGAACTTTCCTAGGGCTATAAATTCGATTTATATAATTTATTAAATAATAAACTTCTTAGGTATAAGAATAAGGATTAGTTTAATAATAGTATATCCGATCTTTATTATTATCCTCTCTATCTATTTAATACTATTAGCGAAAGGTTTTATAGGGTTAATTAAAGGCCCGCGGAAGACTTCGATAAAGTATAATATAAATAAAATATAAAGCCTCCCGTAGATAATTACTTAGGGGCTTATAGATAATAAGAAATATATAATAACCTAGGTTTTACCTAGCCTTATTATATCTATTAAAATATAATCTTTTAATTAATTATTATAAAAATTAATAATCGCCTTAATGATTACTAACTACTAGAATTCGAGTATTTAAAATAACGATATACCCGATATATAAAAGATTATTATAGACTTTTTTTAAGGTATTTCTAGTAATTTATATACTACCTTAATGTCTTCCCGCTGAAAGTTAGTATTATCTAATTATTTTTATTATTTATCGAAGTTATCTCTAGCTACGTTATCGAAGTTATTATAAATTAATAAATTTTCACTAAGATTTTAAATTAACTTTTTAAAAATAAAAGTTTATTCTTTTAAAATTAAATTATCGAGATTAATAATAAAAACTAACTTCTCTTTAAATTCTTAAATATCGTTAGAATATTTTATAATTTAATTTACTAATTAAGTTTTTTAAAATCTTTTAGAGATATTAAAACTTTTATTATTATTCTTAATATATATATACTCGGTATTAAATAGAGTATAAATTAATAAAAAATAATTATTATTAAAAGCTAAAAGATTAGGTAGTATAATTATTTATTATTAATTTTCTAGGTATTCTAATTTAACCTTGATACTAGTATTCTCGATAATATTCTTAATATCGAAATTTTATAGCGGTTAAATAATATCCTCTTCGTTTTACTCCTTTAATAAGAATAAGTTAAGTTTTATTAAATATAAATTAATCTTCTTTACGATACTACTCTTTATCTCTATTAATAATAAAAGTAGGTTATTTAGTAGCTATTATAGGTTTAAAAACCTTTAATCTTCGTAAAGGTATAGAATTATATTCTTAATATTTTATTAAGGCCTAGATCCTAATATATATTTCCACCTTTAAAAGGCCTTTTTATAAAATAAATCTTAAATACTCTTTAGATTAACCTCTCGGATATTATATAATATTATAGTATAATAGTCGATACTATCCTAGGAATCTTTATCTAGGTATTTATAAAAGAATTTATTATTACCGGCTCTTTTACTATTAATAAGTTTTATTTTTATATACTTTAAATCGACTCTTTATACTCTACTTTTATCGGACTACCTTATATAGGTTTAATATAAATAAATCTAGGTTTTCGTATACTTGTTAAAAAAGGGTTTAAAATATTTACCCTCGATAAATTCTTTTATCTCCTTTATTATCGTAAACTCTAATTCGCGTTTTAGCGCGTCCGGTTTTCATAATATTAATATATATTTACTAGTATCTTTAACTAAGGTAGGTAATCGTCGTACTTAATTAAACCAAACTTAATAGTAGTTACCCGAGTGTCGCGACTAGCCGAGTAATGTATAAATATTATTTATTTCCTACTTTTATTATTAGTTAACTAACGCTTACGTTAAATGTTTTAAAAAAAGTTATGAACTTTATTTCCCTTATCCTAACGGATCTAGGCGTTTCGTCTAATATTTTAAAACTTTTTCCTAGCTACGGTATCGATTTTTATTAATTACTTTATTCGTTTATTTAGCTCCCTCTTTATATTTATATACTTTATATACTCGATAGTAACCTAGTCCCCCTTTTAATAAACCGTATTAGGTTACGATTTACGTGTAGTCTTTTTAATTTACGCCCTATTATTATCCTTAAGCTCTAGGGTTAATTAGTATAATTATTATATCGTAGTAATACTACCCTTTATGGACTAAAGAATCGGTGTAAATAAATATTTAGTAAAACTATATTTTTTAATACTTTTCTCTAGTATATAGTTATATTTAATTAGGTTTTTAACGGTATATAGGGTACGCTAAATAAAAGATAATTCGTTAACTTCTAGCGTTACTAGCCGGGTTGTTTTTCGTTAATATTCCGATAATATATTTAAAATACGGCGCGGATTATATAGGATAAAACTAGTTACCCGCTAAATTAACGTAATAGTTACTTTTTTAAATATCTTTATCCGAACTTTTTAGAATAGAGCTAGAAAATCCGCTTTAGATAAACTAGGCCCAGTTTAGTATATATATATATTAAGAACTTTTTAGTGATAGTACTTAAAAGGTTAAAAATAACCGATATTAAATAATTAATTAAAGTAAATAGAATAGGCCGGTAACTAGAATAATCGAATATTATACTCTATAATATAGTAGAAGAATTCCTACGTTAAATAGGATCCGAATCCGTTTATAATAAATATCCTCTATTTACTATTTTAGGTTTTACGGCTTTACTCTTTAAAATAATATAATTATACGAGTCTTAAGACGTCGTTTAAATAACTAGAGTTATTAACGGCGACTTTAATAGCCTTTAATAACTCGTTATCGGCCTATTTATATGGAATCAATTTTCTATTTAGAATAATAAACGGTATTATAGAAATTCCCTTACTATTAATATATTTAGCGGCGGTAATATAATCCCTATTATTAAGGTTATTTATACGTAGTTACTTCGTTATATATATAGAGACGATTTAGTAGTTTTTTCTAACCCTAATCCTGAAGCCTATTTTATTTATATTTTATATATCTTTATCCGTTACCCCGAGTTTAAAACGTACGCGTTAGAAGCGCCTAAAGTATCCTAATATATCCTCCGGCTTATAAGCGTTTTTTTATCTACTAAAAGAGGTATTTATTTACGTTTATATAATTTAGGATATCTTTTAATAAATCTAGTTAACTAGTATTAATTAATTCTTCTTTAGGATCTACTTTCCGTAAAAATAAAATCTATATACCCCCGGAGTACCCCTAGCCTTATTAATATATCGAATAAGTCGTATAACTTAATAAACTCGATAATTATAAATTCCTAGGCCGGGGTAAAGGTTATATTATTAAGGGTAGATATTTTCCTAGAGTAATTTATTTAAACCCGCCGCTATAGACACCTAGAGGGAATATCGAAATCGTGTATAACCTAGGTAGTAGAGATATTAGGATTTTCGTTAATAAAGTTTATAGCGTTATTTATCCTTAACTTAATAACTAAATAGGATTAATTCATTATAGGGGGGTAGTCATTTTCGTAAATTAAAGAGTAATATTTTAAAGATTTACGTTACTCGGTTAGTCGCGATACTTAGGTAGCTACTACTAAATTTAATTTAATTAAATACGACGATTATAACTACGAAAAGTTATGAATAATAATCTTCGGTAAATTAAAGGTAAAATATAATTGAAGGCTTTTAATAATATTATTAATTATTAAATTGAATTTGATTGCTTACTTCCGGTAGTATTATTAATTATTAAATAAGGTATAATTAAAATCTTTAATAATACTAAGCTTAGGGTAAGGTATAAATAAAATCTTTAATAATTAATATTATAATAAGATTATTAATACTAAAGAAAAGAGATAATTAATAAGACCTTTTATATATTATATTAAGGTAGGAGCTATAATAGAGTTTAAGAATATCGGAGTTTTTAGAGGAAAAAGAAGAGAAATAAAAGATTAAAGAGTATACGGGCCTTAGTAAATTTAGTAGGTATTAACGAATTATGATAATACGAAGTAAATAATCGGAATTAATAATTTATTAATAAAAGACCGTAGAAAATATATATACTTTAATAAGGTTTATAGGTTTATATATTTCTACTTTATATCTAATAATAATAGTATATCTTTTTAACGGAGTAAGACTTTTATATACCTATAAAAATATTAAAGTAGTATAGATATTACTATATATTATATTAGATTTATATTAATATAGAATAGCGGGATAACCCGCGCCTACTGTATCTTTATTATATAATCGGATATTATATTCATTATCTAACTCTCTATTTATTTCACTCTTTTATCTTTTATATTAAGTCTCTATCTTATTTATTATCGTAAAGTTATTTTAATTATACGGTATTTATAGCTAGGGGCGGATCCTAGAAAATTACTCTTATATTAAAATCTTTTAAAATCCTAATACCTAGGAAGAAGAGATCCCGGTAATAAATTAAATTATTTATATCTAATAAATTAATTATATCTAAAAACGGGGAATTAAAAGATAAATTAATTATAATTATATTTAACTATAATATCTATCGACGAAAGCGAGACCTAAATAAAGATTTAAAGACGGAAGATATTTTACTTTCTAATAATCCTAAATAAATAAATAATATATTCTTTTATATAAAAACTATTTAATAAAAACCTAGTTTAAAAGAGTTTAATTTTAACTTAATCCTCCCTTAAGCCCTCTTTTATAAAATAAATCTTTACTACTAAAAATTTAATCGTAGTACTAGCCTTAACGGAAGGTTTTTATTATACTCTAGAAGTCTTCCGTAGCTTTTTAAAAATAATTGATTATAATTCAAAAATCTTTCGTAACTCTTTAAAAGTAGTTTATTATACCCTAGAAATCTTTCGTAATTCTTTAAAGGTAGTTTATTATACTTTAGAAGTCTTTTATAAACTTTATAATAACTAGCTAGAAAATACTCTTTAGTTATTAAGATAATATAAGGTCTCGTAGTAACTCTTTAACTATACTATAATAGGATAATTAAGGAAAGACTAAAAAGTTATAAATAAATACGAATATTAAATAAAATAAAATAATTAAGAAATAACCTAAACGGCTTAATAAAATTAAGGAATAAATATATATAGAATTTAATCTTTTTACTCGTTATTATTTCTTAATATATTTATCTAATACTTGTATTAATAAACCTATACGGGCGGTATTTTTGGGTATAAAATCTAACGATCCTATATATAGGGAGGCCCGGAAGAGGATTTAAATATATTATAAATAATAAAAAACGATTATCCTCTCGGTTATTAATAAATAGTAATAATATTTTATTATAATTTTAAAATTAAGCCGCCGTAACTAGTTTTTAAAACTAGTTACTTTTAAAACCTTTAAGAGTATTATCAATTAAGAGTATAATAAATTATAATTACAATCGATATTTAAATTTATTATTAATATAGTAGACTTTAATGAAATTAGATCCGAAGGGCTATAATTCCTAAAATATATATAACTACTAAAGTCTTCTATATATATAAATTCCTAGACGCATTTCTTTAGCTAGTTATTTATTAATATATAACTAAATTTCACGAAGAGTAGCCCTTTAATTAGTAATAACTTAAATATAATAGGCGATATCTCCTCGACCTATTTAATACCTTATATAGTAAAGATGGCTTCTAATTAAATATTAATAATTACTTATTAAAGATTATTCTATATACGATCTAGAATAAACGCCGATTAAAGTTAAATATTAATAAGGACTCGGATATATCCGATATTGATTTATTTAATAAAATTAATGAATTTAGAATTTAGAATAGGAATACTAATACTATTATTGATAGTATAATAGATAATACGGAGTAAGATATTACGAGCGGTAATATTAATAGGGATTTTACTAATATACGCTATTAATAATAGTAATAACTAGGATAATAATAGTAATAATTAGGTTAATAAGGATAATAGCGACTCTTTCGATAATTAATATAGTAGGTACTACGGAAGATTACTAGTAGTATCCGTATTATTTAGATTTATATTACTTTTAATAATAATTTACACTTTTACGGTACTTTAAAGTATCTAGCGGAAGACTTTTATACGACTTTTATTTCTTTACTATTTATAATAAACTTTATAGATATATATAATATAAATAACTTTTTAGGTAATATAATTTACGGATATAATACCCTAATAATATTAAAGTAGTAATTTATATATAATAATTAATTTACTTATAACGAATAATTTATTTACGACGAATAACTTGTTTATAATATATACTTTAACTATCTAAAAACCGTTTAATAACCGTTAGGAATTTTCCTATATTATTAATAATAATTAATAGGTTCTTAACCGTTTAATAACGATTTAAAAACGATTTAAGAACGGTGTTTTAACCGTTAAAATCCCAAAACCCTTTAGAAACTAGTATTTAACTATTTTATAACCGAAATTTAACCGACTTAAGTCTTGGCGGAAGGCCTAGATAGTAATAGATAAAACTTATTTAATTAAATAACTCTTAAATAAAGGATCTACTATTATTTAATAATTAAAGATAGATTTCTATATTTTTATAATAACTACTCTAATCCCGAATAATATCGATAATTAATATAATTATATATTATTTTTTAAGGTTAAAGATATTAATATTTAATAAAAGGAATAATCCCTTTAAAAAATAAATTTTAAAGAAGATTTAAATTTATATAAATTTAATAATAATTACCTAACCGTAAAATTATAAATAATTTCGAGAGTATTAAAAGATTAAGTTTATATAATAAGGATTATACCGACTAAAAAGAGTCTTTATATAACTAAGGTCTAGAAGAATTATAAAATACGTCGGATTTATTTAAATTAAATATTATCTAACGAAGGTATAATAATTAGCTCGCGGTTACCGAAAATATAAACTATATTTATTAACTATACGTATAATATAGAAGAAAAGGAGAAAGATAAATTATAGAAGATAAATTACTAAAAGATTTAATTATAACCGGATCCGGGAAAATAAAGCCTAAATAATTACTAGCCGTTTATAGGAAGCTTTCTATATTTATAATATTATTATTATTATCGTTACTCGACGATATATATAATCTTAAGGCGATAAACTTAAAGAAAGTATTCGATAAATAATTATTTTATTTATATTAGTTCTTAGATATAAATATCAATATCGATATTAAAAATCCTATTATTATATTATTATTTTCAGGCGCGCCTAAAATTAGGGTACTTTTACGGAATATTTAAAACTAGGTAAATACCCGCGTAGGGATTTCATATCTTATTTATCTATTAAAGGCTTCGGTAGATACTAATCTAAAATTATAAATTATTAAAGATTAAGAGAAGATATTAATATTCTATTAATTACCTATAATAATTACGCTCCTATTTATAATATACCGATTATTATAATTAGAAGTAATAACTATTACTATATTTTATTTAAATCAAGAGCGTTAGATTATTATCGACTAATTTAATTAAAATTGTTATAAAGTTTAAATTCTAATTATAATCTTCGCCGTTAAAGCTACGGGTCTTAACCTCTAAAATATATATTAGAGAGTATATATTATCGAGGGGACGATTAATCTCGGTATATAAAACTAGACTATTAATTAGGTTAAATAATTAAGTAATCCGAATAAAATAGTATACGTCTATAAATATTATATTAGTAATATATTTAACGATAAATAAACTATATAGAATATTAAGAAAATAATTCTAAAGGCTATAACTACCCTTAACTAGATAATTTTTAACGAGGATAATAATAATCCCGTTATTATAAATATCGGAGACTAGTATATTATAAATATATAGTTTATTCGTTATAAGGATATGGACTTAATAGCTTATTACTTTAGGTAATTAAAGATTTTATCTATAAATAACCTTCTTAGGTTTATACTACTCCGTACGAAAGACTAGTATATAATAATATAAATAAATAATCTCTACTCTTAATCTTAAAGACTTCAAATCTAATACTATTTATAGGGTATATATATATATAAAAATCTTAATATATATATACCTATAGAAGCCTTCGGTAATATTTATTATATTCAATAACCCTAGTGTTAAAGCCTCTCGTATAGTCATGAGTATCTATATAGTAATTAGTTTCTCTAGAAACTATAGAGTATATTAACTACTAGTTTATCTAGTAAAGACCCTAGTATATAAATACCTCTATAAAACCTTTCCGCGATATTTATTATAATTAATAATTATATATAAAACGAAGTCTACGATACCCTAGCGTTAAAGTCTTTAGTTATAAAAAAAATTATTTTATTTTATTCTCTTAATTATTTTAATACTACCTCCGGGTAAGTAAACCTAATTATTAGATAAATAATATTATCTCCTCTATATATATTTAATAGTAACCTAGAATATTAATACTCTAATTTCATTTACTAGATATTATAGTATATATTAAATAAGATTTATTTACTAAAAATATAATTTATATATTAAAGTCTTTCGATTTTCTAAAACTTTAATTAAACTACGAAATAATACTCTAAATTTATATCTCGGTTATATAATTATTAATTTATTAATAATTACTCGTCTAAATTCTCCTAAACTTTTAGTAAATTAAAAGGATACTAATAAACGTCTATAATAATAATTATAATATTACGCGACTTTTACGTATTAAATTAATATAAAAATTACGTTTTCATATACTAGCCCTAATAATAAAATATTTAAATAGAAATATCGTTTAATATTTATAATATTTTTATCCCCTTAGTCTAAATTATCTTTTTATAACTTTTCATAAATTTAGAACCTACTACTATAGTATAAAAATAGTATATACTAGTTTTCTTATTTATTTTTAGATTTTTGACTAGAAATTTAGAGTAATTTTAACTTTCGGCCCGTCCTATAAAGTTTTAATTTTAAGTATTTATATACTTTCTTAATTTAATTATAGTTATTTATAATTAGTCTTTAATTAATACTATATTTAACGAAGAAGTACCTTTATCTTTATTATCCTTATATTTATTACTTATATAATAATTATTTTAAATACTAGAGGTAGTCCTAATATCTTAAATTAATTCTCTACTATTTAAAAATACGAGTCTAATTATAAAAAACTCCGATAGGATTAATAACGACGATAAATTATAATTAAAGAATAAAGACTTTTTTAGGGATAATATAAATAATATAACTTTATTTAATATTAATTCGTATACCTTTTTGAATATAAATAATAATTATAATATAGATAATTTAAAGAATAATAAGGATAATTTTATTATAAATAATCTTTTACTATTTATTTAATATATTAATTTTATTATAATTAACCGAAGATATTAATAATATCTTTTAAAAAATTAAATTTTTTATAATCCTCTAATACCTTAAAGACCTTTATTCCGAAAATGAAAATAAAGATAATAACGACTAAATATTATTAGTATATATACCTAATATTACTCGTTTATCTTTACTCTTATATTTATATTAAAGTTAAACTTTATTTTTAAAAATACGGCCGTCTTCCTCGCCTTTCTTTATATCTTTATATAAGGTAGTTATTTAATAAAATAGTAAAGAAACTCTTTTACTACCCTTATACCTAATATTAAATTTATAATTCGAGAGGTCGGGTTATTCTAGGGCCGATTATATTAAATTATAAAAGATTATATAATTATCGAAGTCTTCCGTAAACGGTAAAACGGATATAAATAACGAATAAAAGAAATTAAACTTTATATAAACTCTTCCCTTAAAGCTAGATATATTAAAATAATAAATTCAACGTTATACCCCTTTATTTAAAATTATACGGAAGTCTTTAATAATTATTATCGAAAAGTAATTATCCCTTTTATAATATTAAAAATATATATGGCGTTAGAGGATTAAATAAATATTATAATAATATTAATATAATCTTTATAATTTAATTTATATTATATTAACCGTTATAAAACTCCGCGAAAAGATATTCTTTAATATAGTTAAATATATTAATAAGTCTATAAAGTTATAATACTCTCGTATATAAAGTTCTTCGATTAGGACTATCTTTAATAAAGTATATTATATATAAATAGATAAACCTAATATTTTTTAAAAATATTATTCGTATTAAGAGTTTACGTTTATATCGTATTTATTATATTAATTTTATTAATTGAGATTATCGGTTAATATTTAAAATAAAAAGAGATATTATTATTATAGCCTAAATAATTATTAAGAAATAAGACGAAATATTTATACTATATATTTTTAAACTAGATTTTAGAGATAATTATAAAAATATTTTATTTAGAGATATTTTATTTATATAAACTCTAGATATTATCAAATATTATCTTAATATATACTTTAATCGAGAATATAGTGAAAATAAAAAGGAAGAGGATATTATTTATCTTAATAATCGTTTTTATATTAAAAGAGTTTTTAATTTCTAAATATTTATTACTAGATCTTTATATTAATTATATTAAACCTATATAAAGCTTAAGGTAACTTTATTTAATTATAAATATCTAGAGATTTTTATTAATGATTATTATACCTCCTTACTATATATATTATTTATTAATAACTTTGGGGTATATCGGAATATATATAAAACTCTTTAGACTTTTTATTTAATTCCCGTATATCTCGATTATATAGAGTATAGGAAATTAGTAAATATATTTATATTAATACTAAGGCCTTATAGTAGGAATATTATTAATATTATTAAAATCTTTAATAAGTTTATTTAAGACCTAGATTAAAGATTAAAATTAGAAATTAATAATAAAATTAAATTAATATATATTTTTAATATAATATTCCTCGGGGATATCCCTTAATAAATTAATAACGGGGGTTTTATACGATATAATATTTAAAGAGGATATCGTATATATTTTTATCTAAAAAAGGAGAGAGTAGATTTAAATTATAATATTATTCGTAATAAAAGATATTATTAGGAGACTATTTAATAAAGAGAATATATAGAAAACCTCGATATCGTAAAGGACCTTAATAATTTTATTAAGGATATAAATATTAGATTTAAAATATTATTAATTAGAAAATTTACTTTAGCCCTCGACTTTATTTAAATATAAATTTATAATACTCTTTATTCCGAATAAAGAGTTTTTAGGCGTATTCTCTAAAACTTTCTTATAATATTAATTCTTAATAATCGCGGTATTACTATATATATAAAAGCCTTTTAGAACTTCTAATTCTTACTAGGCTAAAACCGAATTTAAAGCCTAGTATTTTATATTTAATTATAATCCTTATTAGAAGTTAGTAAAGTTACTTTATTAATACTCTTAATACTTCGAAGCGAGGTTATAATTAATTAGTTCCGATTTACGTTTCTCTAGGTTATTAATAATATTATAATTATTAAATTATTATCTACCTAAATTATTATTAGGTATTCGGTCTAATTATATAATTTAATATACTTATAAGTAACTAATATTATACCGAATTAAATATCCTTTATTAATATATAATAAAGGCGCGTCGGGTATATTAAAAGCTGATTTTATATACTATAATAATAATATCTACGGAAGGCTTCGGCGATAATAATAATAAAAATAAAAATAAAGCCTTAAATAATATCCTTTTATAAGTAGTTTATTCTAGCTCCGATTTAAATAAAGAAGTAATATTATTATTTATAATACGGAATAAGGGTAAATAAAAGGGTAAAATATCGAAAATTTTAACTAATAAGTTCTAAAGGCTCTTAATATTATTTAATATATATATAAACCTATACCATACGGAGAATACTAAGGAATATATAATAATTATAAATTCTAATGTCCTAGCTAGCGAGCTAAAGTATAAATTATTAAATAAATATTTATAATTTTACTACTCGAGGCTAATATAGCTTTAGAATCTTTAAAGATATAATTAATACCATTATTTTCTTTAACTTTATAAGATATTTATTTATTTAAAACGTTATAAAATAATCCTTATAATTAGGGCTAATAGGAGTATAAGATTATAATTATCTAGAAATAATAAAAATATTTAGATTACGCGATACGTAATATCTAGCGTTTATAAAAAAAATTATATTAATTAAAAAGTAAATTATTAAAGACGATAAAAAGGGTCTTTATAATATAACCGGCGACGACGAATATAGATCTATATAATTATTAATAAAGGGTCTCGAATTAAACCCCTTTTTCTATATTAAAGTATCTATTAATATAATAAAACTTAATTTATAATATAAGTTTATTTAATATCTATTAATAACCTATCGGAATAAATATAAGATATATATATTAGATTTAGGCTAGAAGGTACTAAAATAATATTATAGAATTATTTATATAAATCCGTAAATTACCTTCGGAGTCGTAAAAGTTATATAAATATTAACGAAACCTTCCGTAGAACTAATCGTCGTTATATTTATAATATAAATAATTATTTATTTATTAATAATATTAAGACTAGGCTAATATAATATTTTTATTATATTTATCGCCGGAAGAGGTATACGTTTTTAATTATATATATTATAACTCCGCTACTAAAGTAAAATCTAGAGGTAACGGATAAAATAAATATAAATTATCCGATCTTAGACCTAGTACTAGAATTATTAATATATTATTTTAAGGGGACTTAATAAATATATAAACTTCTAACTCTTTATTATAAAACGATCTATATAATAAATACTCCTAATAAACTAGATTAGCCTAATAAGGCGCGGTATATTATAGAATATATATAGGGGGTAGTATATTTATAATGAGTAAATATAATAATAAAATAATACTTTAATAAGGTAATACTTTAATAAGATAATACTTTAATAAAGTAATTTATTATTAAAGTAATATATTAATGAGGAGAAAAAGTAATAGGATAATAATAATAATCTTAGTAATAAGGTAATAAGGTAAAAAAATAATATTTTAATAAAATAATATTTAGCGAAATAACTTTAAAGAGATAAACGAAAAATTTTAATAAAATAGACGAAAGGCTTCGATAAGATAATATTTTTAATAATACGGAAATCTTTTATATAAATAGTAGTTATTCTAGCCGGTAATTATAAGCGGTAGCGAAGGGTAAAATAATAATATAAATAATATAATTAGATAGTTATTAATCCTATAATCTACTAGATTAATTCCGTTTTATAACCGTTATTCGACCGTTATCTAACCGTTTATAATAGTTATTCAACTATTTACTCTCTCTAAACTATTAATAGTCAATAGTTTTGAGGAGGGGAGGTATAACGTTAATCGAGGTTTTTAACTATTTTATAACCGTTTTATAACCGTTATATAACCGTTATATAACCGTTAATAAATTAGTTTCCAACCGTTATATTCTAGCTTATAGTATCGGTAAATCTCATAAATAAATATTAGTATACTCTAAACGCTATCAGCTCTATTAGAAAGCCGTCTACGGGTTTATACTAAAATTTATATTAAATACCGACCCGAGGTTTAGTAGGATTAATAAATTAGGGGCCCGGGTAGGGTCTTATTAATAAATAATATTTATTATTAATAGGTTCAATAACTCGATAAATAGTTAAGAACTTAAATATTAGACGAATAAACCTATTATATACCCTATAGTATACGTATTTATATACGTATTAATATATATTATAATATAGGTTATAATAGAGGCTATAGTATACGTAATAGTATACGTAATAGCGTACGCAGCTTACGTATACTATTAAATAGTATATAAATAGTATACGTAAAGGTATTTTAAATAATATACGATATATACCCCCCGTAGTAGTCTCTAAAATATTAGACGAAAGCCCCCTATAGTTTATTTAATTATAGTATATACTAAGGTATATACTATAGTATATAATATACTATAATATATATATATATATACTCTTTAAATATACCCGGGTAACGCCCCCGTAAAAACTTTCGCTAAAACTTATTATTCCGGGCCCGGTAGGTCGCTAGCGTTAATAATTATCACCAAGAGTCGCTAGCGTTAATAATATCGATTATAAAACTTTATTTATTTCAGCCCTATAATAGGGCTGAGCTATTATTAATATACTACCGGTATATATAAATTACTAAAGTTACTAATCCTATTAAAATTAACCCGGAGTTATTAAATTTATTAAAAGTTATTTACCTAGACCCTCGATTTACTAAATCTATTAATAGGACGCTGGTAGCCCTATCCGTAAATTAGGGCTACTAGTAGCGTCCTATCAATAACTTTTCTAAGTAAAAGTTACTAATAGGACGCTGCCAGCCCTATCCGCGCGGGCGGTAACTCAGGTTTTAATAGGAGTTTTTGAGATTTACCGATAAGTAGGCGAGTCAACCGCTATCGAATAGTCTTATAATCTTATAGATAGATAAGATAGTATCTTAAATAAATATCTATCTTATAAATTTAAAAAGGATAACGGTATCGATTATATCTTTAAAGATTTTGAAGCGATATTAACCTCGAGTGATAAGATTATAAAATATATATTCAATTATTTATACTTTAGCTCGTTAATTAAAATATTAGAATTTATATTATTTAGGCTCTCCGCTAAGACGTAAATTAATTAAACCTCGGTTATAAGATAATTAAATACTCGTTAATAAAGATTTTCAGGATTTTAACGGTTAAAATACTATTTTTAACACGTTATTAAATAATTTAGAAACGATTAATTACTATAAATTACGTCGGAAAATTTCTAACGGTCGTTGAGCGGTCTTTAAATAGTTATATATTATATATAAATTATTTAAATTATTCGTTATAAATAAATTATTCGTTACAAATAAATAAATTATTCTAAATACTTTAAGTTACTACTTTAGTATTATTAAAATATTATATTTATAAATTATATCGCCTAAAAGATTATTTATATTATATATATTTATAAAGTTTATTATAAATAATAAAGAAATAAAGATCGTATAAAAGCCTTCTACTAGAGACTTTAAAATATTATAAAAATATTAAAAATTATTAAGAAATATAGTAATATAAATCTAAATAATACGGATACTACTAGTAGCCTTCTGTAGTACCTATTATATTAATTATCGGAAGAGTATCGTTATTCTTATTAAACTAATTATTATTATTATTATCCTAGTTATTACTATTATTAATAACGATATATTTTATATTAATAAGATCTCTACTAGTGTTACTACTAGTAATATCTTACTCGGTATTATTTATTGTATTATTATAATTCTAAATTCATTAACTTTATCAAATAAATCGATATCGGATATATCCGAGTCTTTATTAATATTTAACTTTGGTCTACGTTTACTTTAGATCGTATATAAAATAACTCTTTATAAATAATTATTAATATTTAATTAAAAGTTATCTTTATTATATAAAATATCAAATAAATTAAAGAGATATCGCTTATTATATTTAAATTATTATTAATTAAAGGGTTATTTTTTATAAAACTCGGTTATATATTAATAAATAACTAGCTAAAGAAAGGCATCTAGGATATCTATAAATAATATACTCGTATATACGGAAGGCTTTAGTAGTTATATATATTTTAGGAATTATAATCCTTTAGATCTAATTTTATTCAAATCTACTATATTAATAGTAAATTTAAATATTAACTTTAATTATAATATATTATACTTTTAATTAATAATATTCTTGAAGATTTTAAAAGTAACTAGTTTTAAAAACTAGTTACGGCGGCTTAATTTTAAAATTTTAATATAACGTTATTATTATTTATTAACGGCCGAGAGGATAGTCGCTTTTTATTATTATAATATATTTAAATCCTCTTCCGAGCCTTCTTATATATAAGATTATTAAATTTTATATCTAGAAAGACGGCCCGTATAAATTCATTAACGTAAATATTAAATAAATATACTAAGAAATAATAATAAGTAAGAAGATTAAGTTCTATATATATATATTCTTTAGTTTTATTAAACTAATCTATTTATTTCTTAATAATTTTATCCTAGTCAATACTCTTATTTATTTATAATTATTTAAACTTTTATAACTCTTTACGCTTTTTCTAGCTTTAGTTATCTCGCTAAAATATAATTAAAGAGTTATTACGAGACCTTATCTTATTTTAATAAAGAAAGAGTATCTTCTAATTAATTAATATAAAATTTATAATAAATTATTTCTAAAAAGTTACGGAAGATTTCTAGGGTATAATAAACTAGTTTTAAAGAATTATAAAAGATTTTTAAAATACGATAAATCACTTTTAAGGAGTTATAGAAGATTTTCAAAATATAATAAATTATTTCTAAAATACGGTGAATTATTTCTAAAGAACTATTGAAATATAGGAGTATAGGACTACTTAGTTACTACTAACTAAGTAGATACTTGGCAATACTTGGCATTAGGGTCTTACACGCATATTCGCTCTTATCCTCTATAGATAATTAATTAAGAAGTGTTTCTACCTATTATAATTCAACAGGTTATGAGCCCGGGCTCTATATATATATCCGCTACGCACTTCTTATTCCATTATAAATAATAGTAGTAATATAGTATGATTACGTTATAACTACGCTCTTATAGCGCGCACTAAATTACGCTCGTATAGGATTTTTCTTCCAGACGGTAAAATTAAGGCTTGGTACCTAGAATATCGTTCTACCGGCGCCGTCCTACTAGGAAATAACTACTACGTATATATTAGGAAGTAGTTAGAACGCGTTAGAATAAAGCTAATAATTTATAAAGAGCTCGTATACCGCTAGAAATTAATTAATAAGCGAAGTGCGCTATTAGAAAATAGTTAATTACTATACTAGGGAGTAGCTAATCGCCGTAATCGGTTAATATTAGCGTACTTTATATATACCTAAATAAATACCTTAGGTGTAGCTATATATAATAGCTATTTATTATCGTTAATACCTCTATATAACTTATTATAATCGTTATTAGCGTACTATAACTTTAAGTTTATAAGGTTTTTTTAAAGCCTAGAATAATTATAACTAATTATCGCTATAGCTCGCTCACCGCTTTAAAAAATAAACGTTAATAGTATTAATAACTAAGAATAAACTTATAGCTCCGTAATCGGGGGGGAAAATAAACCGTAATTATAAGTCGTAGCTACGATTATAACTCTTATTATTAAAATAATTATTAAAGTTATTTATCTTTATTTTCTTATATAAAATAATAGCGAGCTAAACTTTAAATACGTTATCCTCTAAACTTTTAACCTCGTTATTTAAAATAATTATAATAGTAACGATTATTAAAACGAAAATAAAATCTAAAATAACTTAAGGCCAAACCTCTTTATTTAATTATTAAATAATAATATATTCTTTAAAGACTCTAGCTCCGTACCTTTTAGTAGACTAAATAACTTATTAATTACCTCTATAATAAAATATATACGTACGACAATAAAAGAGACGTTAATATAATATATATATACCGCTATCGATCCGACTCCTTAGCCAGCTTTAGTTATTTTAAATTAATATTAAAACCGCCTAATAATATTAAACTATTCGGCCTTATACCTAGTTTACCGCTAATATATCGGTATTCGTAAAGGTTATTTAGGTATTTATTAAAATCGAAACTTTAAATTTAATAAAAGGCTTCGTTAAATAGAAATAAGATATATATAATAATTTTAATATAATAAACTTATAGGAATATCTTAAAGATTTATTTATTATAGCCCTAGAACTAGACGTAGGTAAACCTAACTACGATATCGATACTACGTATTAATAGTTCACCGATAATAAGATAATTTATAATATCCTCCGTCGTACCGTCGCCTTTATAACCTATATTAAAATTAAGAATAATAAGGTCGTTATTATAGCCTACACGATTATTATAAACGAATTTAAACCTTATAGCTCCGGCTACCTATATAAAGTACTAATTAAATTTAATTAATTTACCGTTAATTAATATAATAGTCCTAGCGATTACGCTAGTAAGTTTTAAAAGGCCTATAACGAGCTCTATAATTTTAACTACCTTAAATTTAATAATAACCTTATAATTTAATAGTTCTATCGTAATCTTAGCTCTAATTACTAGCGCTACTATAAAATATTCGTTAAAGACTACGATTTATTTAATACCGATAGTACTACTAAGACTACTTTAAATATAGCGATCTCTCGCTTCCGTAATATAATATGCTTATAGGCCAGTAGTATCAGTTATAATTAATTAGTATTTATTATATATACCTTAACGCTATAGCGTGTCTTTAGACTTAATTAAAAAGGAACTATTCGATCGTACCCCTACTACGCTAACTTTATTAGGCGGGTACGGTATTATACTATTTATAATAAGCCCTAGTATAATAATCTTGGCCATAATAACTAACGCGACCGTAACCGGCGCGGTCGAGGTAGCCGCGGTAAAGACGGCGGTAAAAGTAATAGTAATATTAAAGATAATAACGATAATAATAAAAGTCAAAATAATAAGAATAAAGATAATAAATCCGATAAATTAAATAAGCGCTAGAGGTTTAATACCGAAGGTAATATTAATTTAAAAAATATAAAACGTTACTATACCCTCGTAGGTATTATAATTAATATTTCTAAACTTTAAGTCTTAAATACCGGTACTATTATTTATATTAACTACGATCGCTTTATTTTTATAAAATATAATAAGCTTTAGGGCGCCGATAATATTAATAATTTTAAAAGCGGCCTAATATTATATAATAATAATATTATTCGGCTACTATACTTAAACGATAAAGGTATATAGTATCTTAAGATTAATAATATTATATACGTTCCTACTAGCGGTTTTAACTTTATTTCTTATATTAAATTTTAACGAGCTAGCTACCCTTTAGGCTTTATTTCTAAAAAGATCTCTATCGGATTTAAAGGAATTATCGTAATCCTATAAAACTATAACCTCTATATTCTATATATAAATTAATAGTAGTTAATATTAGCTACTATTAATATTAAAGCCTTAATTTAATAATACGAGAGACTCGGTTATTTAGGGAAAGATAACGTAGTACGGTTATCTAAAATAATTAATAATATCGATTTCTTAAAGGTTAAAGGCGATAACGGCTATAAGACTTATAACGTTATAAAGATATATACTTATTCGTATAAACGCAGCCTACGAAAGGGCCGTTTCGAATATAACGTTATTTATAGTAATATTATTAATTTTAGGGTTTATAACTTCGGCTTTATAATTACCTATATTAACGATAAATTTAAATATAGTTATTATTATTTTATACCTAATAAAATAAGCGTATTTAGTACCTTTTATAATTATAGGTTTATTAAAGAATATAACGACTATTATATTTATTATCTTTATACCGATAAGGATCCTATATATATTAATAAAATATTCGCCGATTACCGGTATAAATATAATATCGTCTAAAACTACTTTATCCCTAGGAACCCTTAAATAAATAGTATATTAAAATACATTAATTAAGTTTTACTCTAAAAGGTATATACTCTATTAAATAATAACGGCTTTAATAAAATACTAATTCTAAAACTTATCTCGATTATAAACTAGCTCCGAAATCGGTCTTTTATTACTATAATAGATATTACGCCCTATAAAGGCTCTACTAGAATACGTTTTAACTTATTATATTTACGTAATATTAGCTAAATCGGCCTATATTAGAACTATTATATTATAGGTAAAAATTAGTAGAAGTTTATTTAACGTAATATTAAAGGCGCCCTCGTTAAATACGAGGGTAATTATTTTTATCGAATATTAATATTTACGGGTAAAATACTCCGCTTTATTTAAATTTAATAAACCGAGGAGCGCTATATTAAAAATAAATATACTACGATATAGGTATCGTTAATTAATAAGATCTTTAAAATAATTCCCCGTTAAAGGGGCGATATTATAATAAAATATAAAAATACCTTAGGCCTATATAAACCTCCTATTAATATAAAATTAAATATCGACGACTATGGGTATAATAATAGTAGTTCTAAGTTTATTATAACCCCCCTATAACGACCTATTAAATATATTATTTCGTTACGGTTATTAAAACTAAGAGTTAATATACCTAGCCCTATCCTATAGGCGTTATAACCGCTACTAATTATAAATAATATATTATCGCGAGTAATAATACTAGAATCCTCGAGCTGTAATCTATTAGATGATATAAATCCGGCCTAATATTCCCCCGCCTCCGCCTCGCCCGTAATATTAATAAGGGTATTTAATAGGTAATTAGAGCTACGCGAACCTACCCTCTCCCCCGACCTAATAATACTACTAGTTAAGGTATTACTATATAAATTATACGAGCCTAAAATATATAAAGAAGTTATAACTAATACCCTAAATAAAATATACTAATAATTTAATATAAAGGCCGAAATTAATTCACTCTTAATTAATAATACCTAGATACTGGCTAACCTACCCTATAATCGAAAAATCCTTCGCGTTAAATAGGTTTATAAACTTAAATATAATATTATTAATAAAATAACTCGCTATAAAGCCCGCTAGGTTATATATAGCTATAAATAATATTAAGGAATTAATTTTAACGAGATATTTACCTTTATAATTAAGCCTATAAACTTTAAAGTATTACTCGTTATTATTACGGCGTTCGACCTAGAGCTCGAATAAATAAATATATAAACTATATTTCTCTATAGCGAGATCGATAATAATAAGATCTACGTCGAATAATCTACCGGTTTTAATAATAGTTTAGGTCGTATATATTTATTAAAATATACTTTATATAAGTTTAAGTAATCCCTTTAAATATAGTATATTACTTTTATTATTTTTCTCGCTAAGCTAGGTTTTATACCCCTAAATATAAACTTTGATATCTTTTTTAATTATAATACCTAGCTAATTATTACCCTATATATCGATAATATATTAATTACTAGTATTAGGAAGGCCGTTATTACTTAATTTAAATAATAATTAAATAATAAATATAAAATAAATAATCTCGGGCCTATTACCTGTTATTTAGGCCTTAAAGTCGCGCGCGATTATTTTAATCGTATATTATTTCTTAGCTAGGAGGTTTACCTAGAAAAAGTATTTAAAGGTTATAATATATAAAATGTTAAGGCTAAGGTTATAGGAGTTCTAATAAACCTAATAATTAAGTTTATTTTTATAGATAAAGGTTATTAAGCTAAACCTACCTCTTTAACTATATATTAATTAACTATCGGATCATTTATATATATAATAATAAGTATATAACTTAATATCGCCTTCGCGGTCTTAATAATAAGCCGTTATATTTCTAACCCCGATAAGATTTATTAGGTCGTAGTTAAATATATATTCCGTTACCTACGCGGTATATTATATTTAAAGTTTATATTCTAAGCTTAACTCGCCCTATTAAAGGGTTATATTAATACTAATTAGGCTAGCGACTATAATACGCGACGCTCTACCTCTAGCTATATATTTAATCTCGGTAGTACGGTTATTAGTTAGTAATTTAAACGTTAATTAATTATTACGTTATTATCTTATAAAGCCGAATACACTAGTTAAATATAAACTACTAAGGAAGTTATTTAGTTTAAACGGTTATTAAAATAATTAATATTTATTACCCCTATACCCTATACTAGGGGGAAATTTAAAAACTATATATTAATACTACTCGCTAAATATATTATATATATTTATTACCTTTTTAGCGATACCCATATACTTCGCGTTTATTATAATTATTTTTTATAATAATTAAGGTATTATAACCCTAACTAAAAACCCTTAAAATTATAATTATATTAAGTATATTAACTTATAATACTACTTCTAACGCGAAAAGATTATATTAAGCGAAATTAAATTCCGTTATATTTTTATAATAAATTAAATTATTAATAAATTTATTAAAGCTCTTCCTAAAATTAAATTTAATATTTTTCGGGTTATTTTAGGTCTTTAATAATTTATATAAAAGTTTATTAATATTTTTATAAAAGGATTTTTAAGCCTTTATATATATAAAATACGACTCTACGGGTATACCCGAAAAGCCGTATTTAAAGTTTAACGTATATTTAGCGCCTTTCCCCGTAAATTAAAAATCAACATATAATTTAATACTAACTAAAAATTATCTTATAAATTATTATTAAATCTTTAAGGCCTTATTTAAGGTTTTTATAAAATATACTCTCTAAATTTTAACTAAATCGCGTCCGTATATATAGCGGTATATCTTAACTTACTTTAAGTATTTTTAAATTATACGCGGCGATAATAAAATCGCTTTATAATTTATCGTTCTTATTTAGCCCTTTTATAATCTTTATTAATAAATATATATATCCCTAGAATATCCCCTAAGTATCCGTTATAGTTACTATCTTGGCCTTCCGCCAAGACTTAAGTCGGTTAAACTTCGGTTATTAAATAGTTAGATACTGGTTCCTAGAGGGTTTTAAGATTTTAACGGTTAAAATACCGTTCCTAAACCGTTATTAAACGGTTAGGAACCTATTGATTATTATTAATTACGTCGGAAAATTCCTAACGGTCGTTAAACGGTTTTCAGACAGTTATATATTATAAATAAATTATTCGTCGTAAGTAAATTATTCGTTGTAAGTAAGTTATTCGTTATAAGTAAATTATTCGTTATAAGTAAATTATTCGTTATAAGTAAATTATTCGTTATAAATAAATTAATTATTATAAATAAGTTAATTATTCTAAGTAAATTACTACTTTAATATTATTAGGGTATTATATCCGTAAACTATATCGCCTAAAAGGCTATTTATATTATATATATCCATAAAATTTATTATAAATAGTAAAGAAGTAAAGGTCGTGTAAAAATTTTCTACTAGATACTTTAAAGTACTATAAAAGCGTAAATAACTATTAAAAGTAATATAAGCCTAAATAATATAGATACTACTAGTAGCCTTCCGTAGTACCTACTATACTAATTATCGGAAGAGTCGCTATTATTTTTATTAACCTAGTTATTACTATTATTATCCTAGTTATTACTATTATTAATAGTAATATATTCTATATTAGTAAAGTCCCCGCTAGTATTACTACTCGTAATATCTTATTCCGAATCATTCATAGTATTATTAATAATAGTATTAATATTCTTAATTCTAATTTTATTAATACTATTAACTCTATAATCTAAATCGATATTAGACGTATCCGAGTCCTTATTAATATTTAATTTTAGTCGGTGTTTATTCTAGATTATATATAGAATAGCCTTTAATAGGTAATTATTAGAATTATTTAAATAAGAAAACGCGAAAAGACCTCGAATCTCCTCTTTAAAAAAGATAAGACGAAAGCTGGGCTAATAAGATTTCACTACCCTAAAGAGTTACGAAATCAGTTAAGATAAAAGGGAATAGGGGTAGTAAAGATAAAATTTAAAATACTAAAGTAGAGAGTAGGCTACTAGCGCGTTCTAATATAACGAAGATATCGTAATAATAAAATAAGATTAATAATTAAATAAAAGAGTATAAAGGGGGTATAAAAGCTTTAGAAGAATTAACGGTAATTATAATAAAAACTATAAAATATATAAAATATAAAGAGGTATAATAGATAATATATTATAAATTATAACTAACGTAGATCGCGCTAGGGATAATCCTTAGTTATATATAAAAATCGGTAGAAAATCGTAGGCTTTAAGAGGCCTAAATAGATTTATTAAAATAAAAGATCCAGAAATTTAGGGCGAGGAGTATACTTATATTATTAATATAAAGCTATATTAATATTACCCGTAGATATATATTTATCCTATCGAGATATATAGCCGAAACGAACCCCCCTCCCCCGGTAATAGCGACTAACGCGAAAGCGAAGTAATTAATAATTAAGATAAATAATATTAAGGTTAGAAAATAATTTAGGAAGGTGACTAGCTCTTAATTAATTAAAATATTCTAAAACGGAGCCTACCCGGTAACGGAGTCGATTATCGGAGTAAAATAAATAATAAAAAAAGACTTCGTTTTATACTATATAACGATAGAGGTAAGGTAAAAGTTAGAGAAAGTAATTAAATAAATAAAAAGCGTTAACCCTTTAGCGAGAGTATTAAGATAAATTTATATAATAATAATATATAATATAAAGAAGGAGGCCGTCGATATAAATAATTAAAAAAACGGTAATAAAGATATTAAAGAAAAATAATTATAAATTATACCCGGGATTAAATATTATAAATATAAAATAATTAGGATTCGCCTTTAAACTAGACGAATATAACCGTAAGAAGAAATATTTAATACTCCTTTTTAAGATCCCGGACCTAGATATAATAAATAAACTAGTAACGGACGGGTTCCTAAAAAATAAATAACTATTATTATATAAAAGGTAGGAGAGAATAAATAACCCGAGGTAATATTTTAATTATTAGAGGTATAGTTATATAGCCTTAATTTATAAGAACTAGCCTAAATACGGGATATATATAAAACTTTATTAATTATACGAATATAATACTGAAAGCCTAAAGGAAAAGCGTTATATAGTTTACTCCGGATATTATAAATCCTAAAATAAAGCGTACCTAATTAGGTAAAAAAAGATATATCGAATTTAATAAAGATTAGAGAATAAACCTAGGTAGTTCGCGGTATTACCGAGGATAATAACCCTAAGCTCCTAGGTATACCTAATTAATAATAAATTTATATTAATACCGGCTAGGGGTATAATAAAGAGGAAGATAATAACGAATATAATTAATAAAATCCAAAACGCGGTTATTATACCTAGGGAAATAAGGAGGCCGAGATAAAATAATAAACTAATAATAATACCTAGGTAAATAATCCTCTAAGTTCTAAATAATTTTTTAATAACGGTATTTAATTAACTAAATAAAAACCGGCTAGAATTAATACTACTAAATAATTAAGAAATAAACGAGGAACTTACGAATATAATATTAATATACGATAAATTATAGTACCTAATTTAAAGTTATATAATATAATATTAAAAAGGAATTAAAACTAATAATAAAGTTACTCTAAAACGGGTAAATTAAAGATATCGATATTATAATTATCTAAAAGCCTAGTTAGAATCCTATTACCTAAATATTATATAACGATAATATTAATTATTTTTATTTAGTATATAAAGGAGGCCTAAAGGCCCGTATATATTTCTATATAAATAAAAAGATCGATATAAATAGTTAAAAGCTAGTTTATTATAAAGGCGATTTATACTTTATAAGGATTATATTAAACGAGCGAAGAAATAAAAAGAAATCTCGGTCGGATAAAGTTAAGGAGGAGGAGGTTATTAATTAAAAAATCCTCTATTATAAAAAGCGTCGGCAAATCGAAAACCGGCTCCAGCGGCTCGGGGCCATTAGGCAAGCTGCCTCGGGCGCCCGAGGTAGGCTCGGGGCGCCCGAACGGCCCCGAGCGCCCGTCGAGCGCCCGCCGAGTACCCTTCGAGCGTTAAGTCGCTCGACGGGCGCTCGACGGGCGCCCGAGGCCGCTATAAGACACGCGTCGGGCTCCTAACGAGCGTAATTTAAGCCCGGAGCTTCAGGGGCCCTGGCCTTAGAAAATCACGTGATTTGCCACCTAAAATTTTGATGTTCTGTGATCGCCCCTATCGACGGTAGCGACCCCCCGGAACCACCCCCAACGCCAGCAAGTTTTGATCCCCGGAATCGATCGATTCAGGCGAAATCCTCGCGGGGGTGATGCGCAGGCCATGCGCCAGGGCATGCGTCAGGGGTTTATGGGTGCGACAGTGACAGTTAGGGGGTGGCGACAGCGACAGGACCATGGAATGCGCCATGGCCATGAATGGAATGGGGCCATGGCCATGAATGGAATAGGGCCATGGCCATGAACAGGGGCCATGGACGGGGGTCCAAAGTTGGTGGCGCACCCCTAATTTAGTGCCCGTTAGTGGCGGTTTTAGGCTTGCTCGGTATACGCCCGAGTAGCCCTAGGCCCCTTGGCTGTATGCCTCGGGCGCCTGTCGAGTCGGTAGATGGGTGTCGCGTTTGAGGCTCCCGGGGCGCCCGTCGAGCGCCCTGAGCCACGATCGAGCCACTTTTCGTTTTGCCGACGAGGTATAAATTCATAATATATATAATTTATTACCGATATAGTATACCTCGATTAATAATCCGTTAATATTATTATTACTAAAGGAAGCGTTAGTAGAAGAAAGCGAATATATTTTTTTAAAAAACTTTAACCTTTATTACCCTAACTAGAATAATATTAAATAATATATATATTATATTATAACCGATTATCTTTTAGGAATAATAAAGTTAAAAGAAATAAAACTAGGGTTATTAAAAATATCTATTATATAAAAAACCCGAGGATACGAAAATATAATTAATTTATTATTTTTTATAAAAGGAGTGTATTAGGTTATAAATAATTTTATAATCTACGAAGATTTATACTATAACTCCGATTATAGGCTAGTAATAATAGAATTCGAGTAAATATAAAAAAAGGTAATATTATATACTCGGTATATTTAAAAGAAGATTAAGGATAATATTATTTAAAAGGAAATATAATAAAGCGTAAAATCTTTTTATTAAATATTAAAAAAGCTAAAGTTTAAAAGTAAAAAAAATATCGATTAATATCTAAATAAAATAATAGGAGGCTTTTAAGAAATTATTAGATTTATGATTTTATAAACCCGTTTATATCAAGGAGCTAAATCCTACTAGAACTCCCGTTATATTAATATTATATTAAAAGTAAAGGAATATATAAAGAAGTATAAATAAAGTTAAAATACCCGGATAAAGGAGGCCCTAAGTATAATAAATAATAAAAGAATATATATAATTCGAAGAACGAAAATATTCTTTTAATAGGAGAGTATATATAAAATCTTATTAAAGCCGACGGGAGTATAAAAACTCGTAAAATAAAAAAGGGAGAAAAATAACCGCCTTAAGGAACTCTTTTAATTCTTAATTATTAAAAATAATAAAAAAGGAAAAGTTAAAGACTTCGAGGGTAAAATAAAAACTTTATAAAAAATATTATTTCCCCCTCTACGGATAATAAACCTAAATAATATTAATAGAATAAAATACCTAGCCCGTTAAAATAAACTAGGAGATAGTTAAAATAGAAATATATAAAATAATATAATACCCAGTTATTAATAAAATACTAAAAATAAATAAAATCTTAAACCGAATCCTAAAAATTATAATAAAAACGGAAGTAATAAATATTATTATTTATTTATTCTAGGTCTACCTTAAATAAGAATACTACCTAAGATATTTTAAAAAGATTAATATAATTATTTTTAAGAAATCGAAAAAAGGCGACTATTTAGAGCTAAAGTTATATAGGTTTATTATACTCCTCGATATATTTAATAAAGTATTAGAAGTAGTTATCTCTAGAAAGTTAAATAATATAATAAAGAAGTATAAATTATTATTATTATAATAAATAAAGACTAGATAAAAACGTTTAATAAAAACCGCGCTAAAGACCCTTATAAATATAATATATATTATATAAAACTATAATAGGAACGGGAGAGGAAAGGTAGTAAACCTATTATTATTAAATATAACGGGAGCGTTCGATAACGTTTTATATAAAAAGTTATTATACGATTTATAAATAAAAAGTATACCGAGTTTAATCGTCGATTAGATAATAAACTTTTTATCGGATGAAACTATATCTATAATACTTAAAAGAAGAACGAGTATAATAAAGAAAATAATAACGGGTATTTTATAAAGATCGCTTATTTTACCGGTACTCTTTTTATTCTTTAATATATTATTAATCGAGGAGTATATTAAAATAAACTTATTAATATAAATCGGAGGATTTATAAATAATATTTATTTACTCGCCTATAACGAGAGTATAAAGAAGAATTATACGAATTTAAAACGGGCCTATAATATTTATTTAAGGTAGGTAATTATTTATAAAGTATTATTTACCCCTTAGAAGTATAAACTAATTTATATATCTCGAATACCGAAGAAATTTAATATAGAAATAACGATAAATTTTAAAAATATAATTATCGAACCTAAAGCGAGTATTAAGATTTTAGGGCTATATATCGACTTAAAATTAAAATAAAGATTATACCTAACCTAGATTAAAGTTAAAGCGGTTAATTAAAGCCGCGCTATAAAATATCTAGTTAATTCGATATAAGGCGCTACCTTCGCGAAGTATAAAATAATATATAGTATAATAATTAAACCGATATTAACGTTTACGGCTCCGATATAATATTAATTAAAGACAATAATAAAGATTATAAAGGGATATATAAGGAAGTTAGTAGTTATTTAAAATAATTACTTTAAAACGGTCTTAAAAGTATTTAAGACTACCCCGGTTTTAATATTTAAAGTCGAGTCGGTAATTATATTAATCGACCTCTAGTTAGACCGCTTAATAATATAATATTAAATAAATCGAGGGACCTATTTAATTACGATTATAAGAAATATACGGATCTAAAATAAACTTTAGCGTAGGAGAGGGAGGTAATAATAAATATCTTTAATACCGATAACGGAGAAAGAAACTTAAATAATTTATACTTTAAGATTTAAAGAATAATATAAAATAGTTATAATTATAAAGAGGAGAAAAAACTAGATAAATTTAATCGAAGACGTCGAAGAATATTAAGATATTAAAGTTATTAATTAAAGAATAAAAAACTAGGCCCGTTAATAATAACTAGATAAATAAAAGAGTTATAAAATAATAATCCTTATATAAGTTATTAACCCGGCTTAAAAGAAAGATTTATTCGGGGATTAGTTTAATTATTATAATTAATTAAAGAAGGCTAAAAACTTTATAATAATATAATTAGAATATAATAAAATCGGATTAAATAAGTTTTTATACCGAATAAAAGTATTTATAATTTATAGCGCTAGTTACCGATATAAATAAAGGAAAATAAAATATAAAGTATATATTATTATTTTACCCGGAACTAGCTAGGGATAAAACGGAGCTTATAAAATAAATAAATATATATAACTTTAAGAAAATATTAACCTAGGCCTAAGGTATATATATAACCGCGTGGTAAATAATAAAGACGGGTAGCTCGGTTAATTCTCCTTTACTAAAAAATAATTAATATAATTTAAATTATTATTAGGACCTAGCGATATACCTAGGCCTATAAAGAAAAAGAAGAAAAAAAAGAAACCGCCGGCCGGAGGGCCCTAGGTATTAATTATTTAATAAATATATAATAAAGCGGCTTATAGGCCTATAAGATAAATAAATAAAATTAAAAAAACTAAAATAAAAGAGAAACGGAGGGAAGGGATAAATAATATTTTAAAATAATTATAATCATCGGCTACTAACTAGTAAGAAAAGAAGATAAATTATTAATAAATTAAAGTTTTTAACCGACGAGGTTTCTTTAGCGACTAGTAGAAACTACTAGTAACCCTACTAGGAAAGTATTCGCGGAACTCCCTTATTAATAAAGTAGTTTTACTAGAGTAGGTATATAAATTAATCAATTAATTAATCAAGGTAATTATTAATATTTAATTAAAAACTATCTTTACTATATAAGGTATTAAATAGGTCGAGGAGATATCGCTTATTATATTTAAACTATTATTAATTAAAGGGCTACTTCTTATAAAACTCGGTTATATATTAATAAATAACTAGCTAAAGAAAAGCGTCTAAAATAACTATAAATAATATACTCGTATATACGGAAAGCTTTAATAGTTATATATATCTTAAAAATCATAACCCTTCGGATCTAATTTCATTAAAGTTTATTATATTGATAGTAAATTTAAACATCGACTTTAATTATAAGTTATTATACTCTTAATTAATAGTACTCTTAAAGGTTTTAAAAGTAACTAGCTTTAATAACTAATTACGGCGGCTTAATTTCAAAGTTATAATAAAATATTATTATTATTTATTAACGGCCGAGAGGATAGTCGCTTTTTATTATTTATAATATATTTAAATCCTCTTCCGGGCCTCTTTATATATAGGATTATTAGATTTTATACCTAAAAAGACGGCCTATATAGGTTTATTAACGTAGGTATTAGATAAAAATATTAAAAAACAAGAATAAGTAAAAAGATTAAATTCTATATATATTTATTCTTTAGTTTTATTAAGCCGCTTAGGTTACTTCTTAATAATCTTATCCTATTTAATATCTTTATTTATTAATAACTTTTTAGTCTTTCCTTAGCTATCCCGTTATAATATAATTAAGAAATTACTATAAAACCTTATATTATTTTAGTAGATAAAGGGTATCTTTTAACTAACTATTATAAAGTTTATAAAAAACTTCTAGGGTATAATAAACTACTTTTAAAGAGTTACGGAAGACTTCTAGATTATAATAGACTACTTCTAAGGAGTTATAGAAGATTTCTAGGTTATAGTAAACTACTTTTAAGAAGCTACGGAAGACTTCTAAGGTACGGTAGATTAGGGTATAATAAAAACCTTCCGTTAAGGCTAGTACTATAACTAAGCTTTAAATAATAAAGATTTACTTTATAAAAAAGGGTTTAAGGGAGGATTAAGCTAGGATTAAACTCCTTTAAACTAAATACCTTATTAATTAGCTTTTATATAAAAGAATATATTATTTATTTATTTAGGATTATTAAAAAGTAAAGTATCTTCCGCCTTTAAATCTTTATTTAAATCTCGCTTTCGTCGACGGGCGTTATAATTAAATATAATTCTAATTAATTTATCTTTTAATTCCCCGTTCTTAGATATAATTAGTTTATTAGGTATAAATAATTTAATTTATTATTAAAATCTCTTCTTCCTAGGTATTAAGACTTTAAAAGATTTCGACGTAAAAATATTTTTCTAGGATCCGCCCCTAGCTATAAATATAATATCCGATCCTATAATAGAAATATAATAGGCGCGGGTCATTCCGTTATTCTATACTAGTATAGATTTAATATAATATATAATAATATTTCTATTACCTTAATATTTCTATAAGTATATAAAAATCTTACTCCGTTAAAAAGGTATACCGCTATTATCGGATATAAGGTAGAAATATATAAATATATAAACCTTATTAAAATATATATATTTTCTACGGTCTTCTATTAGTTAATTATTATTTTTAATTATTTATTTTATATTATCTTAACTCGCTAGTACCTATTAAATTTATTAAGGCCTATATACCCTTTAATTCTTTATTTCCCTTCTCTTTCCCTTAAAAACTCCGACGTTTTTATAACTCCTACTCTAGTATAATATACGAAAGATTTTATTAATTATCTCTTCTTTTAGTGCTAGTAGCCTTATTATAATATTCGTTATTAAAGGCTTTATTTATACCTTACCCTAAACTTAATACTACTAAAGACTTTAATTATATTTTATTTAATAATTAATAATACTACCGGAAGCCTTTAGTTATACTTTACTTATTAATTAATAATATTATCGGAAGCCTTTAGTTATACCTTATTTATTAATTAATAATATTATCGGAAGTCTTTAGTTATACCTTATTTACTAATTAATAATATTACCGGAAACCTTTAATTATACCTTACCCTTAATTTACTAAAGGTTATTATTCGTAATCTTCCGTAGTTATACCTACCTTAGTTAAAGACGCTAGTAAATATATATTAATATTATAAAAACCGGACGCGTTAAAATACGAATTAGGGTTTACGATAATAAAAGAGATAAAAGAGTTTATCGAGGGTAAATAATTTAAACCCTTTTTCGACGAGTATATAAAAGTCTAGATCTACCTATAATAAGCCTATATAAAATAGTCCGGTAAAGGTAAAGTATAAAAAGTCGGTCTAAAGTATATAAAAATAAGGTTTATTAACGGTAAAAAAGCCGGTAATAATAAATTCTTTTATAAATACCTAAATAAGGACTCCTAGGATAATATTAACTATTATATTATAATATTATATAATATCCGAGAGGCTAATTTAAAGAGTATTTAAAGTTTATTCTATAAAAAGGGCTTCTTAAAAACGGAAATATATATTAGGATCTAGGCCTTAATTAAATATTAGGAATATAATTCTATACCTTTACGAAGATTAAAGATTTCTAAAGCTATAATACCTATTAAGCGGCCTACTCCCGTTATCGGTAAGAATAAAAAATAGCCTAATTTTAATAAAGATTAACTTCATCTTAATAAAGATTAGTTTATATTTAATAAAGATTAACTTATTCTTATTAAAGATTAGGAGTAAGACGAAGAGGATATTTTTTAACCGTTATAAGATTTCGATATTAAAGATACTATCGAGAATATTAATATTAAGGTTAAATTAGAATACTTAAAAAATAAATAATAAATAATTATACTACCTAATTTTTTATTTTCTAATAATAATTACTTTTTATTAATTTATACTCTATTTAATACTAAGCGTATATATATTAAAAATAATAATAAGAATTTCGATATCTCTAAAAGATTTTAGAAAGCTTAATTACTAAATTAGATTATAAAATACTATAACGATATTTAAGGCTTTAGGGAGAAATTAGCTTTTATTATTAATCTTAATAATTTAACTTTAAAAGAATAAACTATTATATTTAAAAAACTAATTTAAAATCTTAGCGAAGATTTATTAATTTATAATAACTTCGATAACGTAGCTAGAGATAATTTCGATAAATAATAAAAATAATTAAATAATATTAACTTTTAGCGGGAAGATATTAAGATAATATATAAATTATTAAAGATACCTTAAAAAAGATCTACGATAATCTTTTATATACCGGGTATATCGTTATTTTAAATACTCGAATTCTAGTAACTAGTAGCCGTTAAGGCGATTATTAATTTCTATAATAATTAATTAAGAGGTTATATTTTAATAGATATAATAAAACTAGTTAAAACCTGGGTTATTATATATTTATTATTATTTATAAGCCCCTAACTAACTCTCTATAGAAGGCTTTATACTCTATTTATACTTTATTTATACTATATTTTACCGAAGTTTTCCGCGGGGCCCTTAACTAACCCTATAAAGCCTTTTACTAATAGTATTAAATAAAGAGGATAATAATAAAGATCAGATATACTACCGTTAAATTAATTTTTATTTTTATATCTAAGAAGTTTATTACCTAGTAGATCGTATAAATCGAATTTATAACCCTAAGAAAATTCAGCCTTTATAAATACTAGGGTAATATAAAAAGATATAAATTAACGGTAGGCGATAAGGCTATAAAGGGTAGACTTATATAAAAATATTTAATTTTTAATAAAGAGGTTAAGAATTACCGTACTATTATCGTAAATTTATATAGTATATTTATCGCCCGTTATAAGCTAAGTATATAACGTTTATAATATATTAATTTAAAAGATTAGACGAAGATAAAGGTAAATATTAGGATAAATAAATTAAATAAATAATAACCCGATCGCCTTAATTATTATTTTAAATATATAATAATAAATAAAGTTTATTTAATTAAATAACTTTTAAATAAAGAATCTACTACTATCTAATAATTAAAGGTAGATTTTTATATTCTTATAATAACTATTTTAATCCCGAATAATATTAATAATTAATATAATTATATATTATTTCTTAAAGTTAAAGATATTAATACTTAATAAAAAGAATAATCTCTTTAAGAGATAAACTTTAAAGAGGATTTAAATTTATATAAATTTAATAATAACTACCTAGCCGCGAAGCTATAAATAATTTTAAAAATATTAAAAGATTAAATTTATATAATAAGAATTACGCTAGTTAAAAAGAGTCTCTATATAACTAAGGTCTAGAAAAACTATATAATATATCGGATTTACTTAAGTTAAATACTATTTAACGGAGGTATAATAATTAGCTCGCGGTTACCGAAAATAAAAATTATATTCATTAATTATATATATAATATAGAAGAAAAGGAGAAATATAAAATTATAGAAGATAAATTACTAGGGAATCTAATTATAACCGGATCTAAGAAAATAAAATCTATATAATTACTAGTTATTCATAAAAAGCTTTTTATATCTATAATATTATTATTACTACTATTACTCGATAATATATATAATTTTAAGGCAATAAATTTAAAGAAAATATTCGATAAATAATTATTCTACCTATAATAATTCTTAGATATAAATATAGATATTAATATTAAAAATCCTACTACTATATTATATATATTATATTAAGGCGCGCTTAAGATTAAGGTATTTCTACGGAATATTCGAAACTAAATAAATACCCGCGAAAAGTTTTTATTAAAGGCTTCGGTAAATACTAACCTAAAGGTATAAATTATTAAAGATTAAAAGAAGATATTAATATTTTATTAACTACCTATAGTAACTACGCTCTTATTTATAATATACCGACTACTATAATTAAAAGTAGTAACTATTACTACGTTTTATTTAAATTAAAAACGTTAAATTATTATTAATTAATTTAATTAAAATTATTATAAAGTTTAAATTCTTATTATAATCTTCGCTATTAAAGCTACGGGCCTTAACTACGCTGCGGAATAGGGCAGGGATTACCTTCCCTTCCCTTCCCTTCCCTGGAGGAAGGGGCAGGGAAGGGAAGGGATAGGCCCGGGGTAATTCCCTTCCCTGATCCAGGGAAGGGAAGGGATTCCCTGCTATTCCCTTCCTCCCTGCTCTCCCTATAGGGCTGCCATATATGGCCATATATGCGCGCATGCATGCCCCATTGCTGCCCCCATATATGGCCCATGTATGCGCGCATGCATGCCCCATTGCTGCTCCCATGTGGCCCATATATGCGCCCATATATGCCCCATTACTGCTCCCATGTGGCCCATATATGCCCCCATATATGGCCATGTATGCGCGTATGCATGCCCTATTGCGCATGCATGCCCCATTGATGCTCCCATATATGGCCATATATGCGCGCATATATGCCCCATTACTGCTCCCATGTGGCCCATATATGCCCCCATATATGGCCATGTATGCGCGTATACATGCCCTATTGCGCATGCATGCCCCATTGATGCTCCCATATATGGCCATATATGCGCGCATATATGCCCCAATGCTGCTCCCATGTGGCCCATGTATGCGCGCATGCATGCCCCAATGCTGCTCCCATGTGGCCCATATATGCGCGTATGCATGCCCCATTGCTGCTCCCATGTGGCCCACATATGCGCCCATATATGCCCCATTGCTGCTCCCATGTGGCCTATATATGCCCCCATATATGGCCATGTATGCGCGCATGCATACTCCATTAAGTGGTACAAAGATTAGGACAATTAGGAAAGCGATCAAGAAACGCCAAGCCTTATACCTAATTTGGACTAGCCTCTTGGCATTAGCTATATATAGCTCATAGGGGCAAGAATGGGCCATATATAAGAGCAGCAATGGGCCATATATGCGCGCATATATGCCCTATTGCTGCTCCCATGTGGCCCATATATGAGCCCATTACTGCTTTAAAATATGGCCTATTCTTGCCTGTATATCGCCTATTGCTCCAAGTATGTATGGGCTATTACTGCGCTAGTCCAAATTAGGTATAAGGCTTGGCGTTTTAACCGCTTTCCTAATTGTCCTAATCTTTGTACCACTTAATGGAGCATATATGCGCGTATATATAGGCCATATATGGGGGCAGCAATGGGGCATGCGCGCATACATGGGCCATATGGGAGCAGCAATGGGGCATGCATGCGCGCATACATGGGCCATATATGGGGGCATACATGGGGCATACATGCGCGCATACATGGCCATATATGGGAGCAGCGAATGGGGCATGTATGCGCGCATACATGGGCCACATATGGGGGCATACATGGGCCACATGGGAGCAGCAATGGGGCATGCATGGGCGCATACATGGCCATATATGGGAGCAGCCCTATAGGGAGAGCAGGGAGGAAGGGAACAGCAGGGAATCCCTTCCCTTCCCTGGTAATCCCTGCCCCTTCCTTTCCGCTCCCTTCCCTGCTAGAAGGGAAGGGAGCGGGGGTCATTCCCTTCCCTTCCCTTCCCTGTTCCGCAGCGTAGCCTTAACCTCTAAAATATATATTAGAGAGTATATATTATCGAGGGGACGATTAATCTCGGTATATAAAACTAAACTATTAATCGGGTTAAATAATTAAATAATCCGAATAAAATAATATATATATATAAATATTATATTAGTAATACGTTTAACGATAAATAAATTATACGGAATATTAAGAAAATAATCCTAGAGGCTATAACTATCCTTAATCGGATAATTTTTAATAAAGATAATAATAATCCCGCTATTATAGATATCGGAGACTAGTATATTATAAATATATAGTTTATCCGTTATAAGAATATAAACTTAATAGCCTATTACTTTAGGTAGCTAAAGATTCTATCCGCGGATAACTTATTTAGATTTATACTACTCCGTACGAAAAACTAATATATAATTATATAAATAAATACTTTAATCTCTACGAGTATTTTTAGTCCCGAAGATATTAAATCTAATATCGTTTATAGGTTATTTATATATATATAATAATCCTAATATATATATACTTATAGAAGTCTTCGGTAATATTTATTATATTTAATAACCCTAGCGCTAAAGTCTTTCGTATAAATATAAATATTTATATAATAATTAGTTTCTTTAGAAATTATAAAGTATATTAATTACCGGCCTATATAATAAAGATCCCGGTATATATATACCTCTATAAAACCTTTCCGCGATATTTATTATAATTAATAACTATATATAAAACGAAGTTTATAATACCCTAGCGCTGAAGTCTTTAGTTATAAAGACTATTTATTTTATTCTTTTCGTCGTTTTAATATCGTCTTTAAGTAGGTAAACCTAGTTATTTAAATAAATAATAATATCTCCTCTATATATATTTAAGAGACGTGCTACAGAGACACCCCCTTTGCCTACATAGACACCCCCCCGATCGCTACATAGACACCCCCCCCCATATTGGGTTAGTAGCCCTGGTTGCCGTAACAAAACATTGCAAAATTGTTCAGGCGACGCGGGCGCATAGTAGTGAGGCTGCTGCCTCATGCCCAACACCGTCAGCGACGACGACGTCACATATATTAGTATTCTAAATAGGCAG